>Ga0007834_1000003_pt1 | contig 226160 bp, 221 predicted proteins | sample CryBogCBE06Nov07_FD_71233 | JGI IMG/M metagenome (GOLD analysis project Ga0007834, IMG submission 71233) | Freshwater microbial communities from Crystal Bog, Wisconsin, USA - CBE06Nov07 | ecosystem: Environmental > Aquatic > Freshwater > Lake | place: Crystal Bog, Wisconsin, USA | collected...
CACCCTGTCCTCGTAAAGATGGGTCTGCAAGGCCGCACCGGCATTGATCGCCGAAAAGGACCCAATGGACACGCAGTCAAATTCGGTGAAGTCCGTCGTGTCGAGATAGACCCCCTGCCCCACCTTCATGCCCAGCAGGCGATAGACCCAGGGCAGCATCGGCGTGCCCTCCAGATGGGTGAGGAGCGATTTTTCCGCCACGCCGCACATCACCGTCACCGCCTCGGAAATAATGGCCCACCAGGACCACATTGGCTTCACCATCGGCTTATAGCGGCCCATGGTCAGCCATTTGAAGATGATCACTACAATGGTCAGTGTGGCCGAAATCGCACAGGAGGAGAGCAGCGTCACCCAGATCACATTCAGCCAGTTATGCGTGAGAATCACCGGCTCGATGAATGTGATGGCCCATACGCCTTCGGTAATCGTCAGCGCCTGCGGCAAAGATGTGGTGAGAATTTCAAACAAACCGCGACCGATTTTCTTGCCCGTCGTGGCCGTATAGGTCCATTCCTCACCGCCAATGTCCACACGCTGGCGATTGGGAAATTTAATCGGCGGCAACCCGAACCATGTCTGGTCTTGCTGCATCTGGTCATTGGCCGGCGGCACGGATTTAATGCCGATCAAGGTTCCGTCGGGAATATCAGCGCCCGGCGGCACCAGACTGTTATTGCCGATAAACACGCGATTGCCGATATGAATGCGCTGCAAACTCATCCAGCCGCGCTGGACGGTCTCGTCACCCACACGCAGCTCATCGCCCAGAAAACACTCGCTGCCCACATCGACAAGGTCAAACCGGCCCGCCAGATTGACCGAAATTTCGGTATTCTTGCCGATTTTCGAACCCATCAGGCGATACCACAAGGGCATATAAATTGTGGCATAGATCGAGCCAATCGTATCCAGCGCCACTTCAGTGGCAAAACCGAGTATCCATTTCTGAAGGTAAACCCAGGAATGAATCGAATAGACGCCCTCTTTGCCGCGTGTCGGCATGATGATCCAGCGCAGCGCGATAATCAGAACCACCGTCAAAACCACCATCACCATGGCCGCAGGCCAGGCATAAAGCGGAATGGACAATAAATAGAGGGTTGGGTCTGAAACGTTCAGAATTTCATCAAGCTGATCATAAAAATAAAATGCCGGATAAATCGGAATCAGACCAATCGGCGGGAGAATCAGAAAGGAAAAAATATAGACAAAATTGTTCAGCCAGCGTCTGAACGTCGTCACCTTCGGGGCTTCCGGCAAGGAGGCCGGATCAACAATGCCGGTTTTGCGCGCTGGAGAACCTTCCCATATATCCCAAGCAGGAATATGAACGCCGGAGCGCAATGCGCCTAAGCCCCCCAGCTGGGCGCCATCGCCCATGGAGGCGCCGCCCTCGATCACAGCCGCCGTGCCGATCGAACAATCCGCGCCGATATATATGGGCTCAATGATCAGCTCATTGCCAACAACACGGCTGCACGAGAACTGCGCGGCATCTCCCACGCTGGTGCCCGCGCCAATCGTCAGCAGGTCCACCCCATGCACCTTGACATTGCCGATAATCACATCCTTGCCAATTTTGGCACCCAGCGCATTGAAAAAATAGCGGATGAACGGAGACCCCTGAATCCAGTTCAGATGAACAATGGTCAGCAGCCGGTCAACCAGCCAGAAGCGGTAATAATAAACGCCCCAGAGCGGATAGCGCCCCGGTTTAAGTCGGCCGATAATCAGCCATTTCGCTCCGATCACCAGAAAAATCGTGGCAATATCAATAAGTGTATAGACCAGCACCAGCGAGATCAGCTCATCCGCAATCGAAGCGGTGACATCCGTCAACAGCAGATAGCTGATAAACACACCCAGCCATTGCGCGGTCAGCAGGGTGAGGATGAAGGGCAAGGCCACAGCTTGCGCCAGCCCGCATAAAAAGCGGCGCAGCAAGGGCGGAGGAACAAAGGACAGGTCTTTTTGCGGCGCCGTTCCGGCTGATTTACGGTCAAGCTCCGCCGCAATCGCCCGCAGCGAGCGGAATGCGTACATATCCTGCAAGGTCAGTGAGGCCAGATGATGCGTCTGCCGCACAAGGGAGACAAAACGCGCCGCCAGCAGCGAATGCCCGCCCAGTTCAGTGAAAAAGTCAGCCTCAAAGGCAATAGCCTGTGGCGGCAAAACCTGCTGCATGGCGCTGAGCAATATGGCTTCCGTAGCCGTTTGCGGCGCCTCCTGCACCTCGCTGTTCACAGGGGCAGAAAGTGGCAGGAGTTTCAGGGCCTTGCGGTCAACCTTGCCGCTGGACAGTTTCGGCAGGCTCTCCACAGCCTCGAAACGGCCCGGCACCATATAGGCTGGAAGCTGATCACGCAAAATGTGACGCAGATCACGCGCTGAAACCGTCTCGCCGGGGGCGCATACGATAAAGGCCACCAGCTCATCCATGCCATATTCCTGGCGCACCGCCACAGCCGCATGAGATATGCCCGCGATTTGCCCTAGCCGGGCTTCGATTTCGCCCAGCTCAATGCGGAACCCCCGCACCTTGACCTGATCATCTATACGGCCACGAAACGCAATATTGCCTGCGTCATCCAGCACCACGGCATCGCCCGAGCGGTAGAGAACAGGGTCATTGAGGCGGGCCGCAAAAGGATTGGAAATAAATTTTTCCTGCGTCAGCTCATCCCGGTTGAGATAGCCCATCGCCACACCGGGGCCGCCGATCAGCAACTCACCCTCAACACCGGGGCCGACAAGATTCAGCCCGTCGTCCACAATATAACAGCTGTAATTGGGAATGGGCCGGCCAATGGTTACAGGCGCGTCGGGCAAAACCTCGGCAATGGTGGCTACAACAGTGGCCTCCGTCGGGCCATAGGAGTTGAACAGGTGTCGTCCGGCCCGGCACCAGCGGCGGGCAATGGCCGGCGGGCAAGCTTCGCCGCCCAGAATAATGATCCGCAAGCTCGGAATATCACTCTGCAACATGGCCAGCAATGTCGGCACCGTATCCAGCACTGTAATGCCGGCGGCAAGCATCACCTCGGGCAGCTTGTCGGCTTCGCCCATAATGTCGGCGGTGGCCACAAACAGCCTTGCCCCCACCAGATAGGGCAGCCAGATTTCTTCCATGGACAGGTCAAAGGCAACAGAAGCGCCCTGAAAGACAATATCATCCGCCGTCAGTCCATAGACCACATTGGCCGCGCGCAGATAGTGGCAGATGTTACGGTTTGAAACCAGAATGCCCTTCGGCACGCCGGTGGAGCCTGAAGTATAGATCACATAAGCGGGGCTTGCGGATGTCGCGCCATTGGCCCGCGCATCGACAGCGATGGTGTCCGGCGCCTGAGCCAGTTGTTCCGGAGTATGAACAGCACATGCAACCCGGCCAGCCGCGTGTTCACGATGGCTCTGCGAGGTCACGAGCAGTTTTGCTTTGGCATCCTCAAGACAAACCGCAATACGATCCAGCGGGGCATCGCCATCAAAGGGCAGCCAAGCCGCGCCGGTTTTGGCAATGGCAATCTGCGCAATCAACAGATGAGGGCCGCGCGCCATCCACAGGCCAACCACATCTGTGGCCCGCACGCCCGCCTGTATCAGGCCGCGGGCAATAGCCGTGGCTTCAGCATCCAGCTGCGCATAGGTCCATTGTCCTTCAGGGCCGGTGAGCGCCAGAGACTCAGGATATGTTCTGACTGTTGCCGCAAAAATCTCGCTCAGAAGTTCGTCTTCCAGCAAATCAGGTCGATTGGCGCCATGCAAATGCGCAGCCTTATGCACGGACGAAACCGAAGGGAGATTCACGTTTGGCTCAAACTGGTTCATCGAAAATCAAGTTTCTATTCATCAACAGGCCGTCACAACAGAAAATCCGTGCCCGAACCTTTGCAAGTCCATCCCGACTCAATCACTCTCTATAGAGGCCCAATCATGCCGATTCTATGTCAATCAGGCCGCCCATGCGCCTGAAGCCATTTTGTCACACATATTGCACTTCAACTCAGCACGAAATTTATGAAAGGTTGGGAGATACGCCCCGAATCAACTGCTTAAACCTTAACATTCAAACAGAAAAAAATCATTCAGAGCCATTTATATCCCGCATTCTGAAACACCAGCACCCGGCCCTGCCATATATCCATATTCGGGGCAACCCGCGGATCCACACCGCCGATCAGCGCCAGAAACACTCTGGCCACCCCGCCATGCGACACAACCACAGCATCGCCGTCCAATGTTTCAAACCAAGGCCGCACACGCTCGGCCACCATGGCATAGGACTCACCGCCCGGCGGCACAAATCCCCATTTATCGGCCTGCCGCTCAGCCGCTTTTTGCGGATCCAGCGCTACGACCTCGGGCCATGTCAGCCCCTCCCACCGCCCGAAAGTTATTTCCTTCAGCCGGTCGTCCTGCTCATAGGTCTCAAGCGGCAATCCAAGCTGGTGGCGCAGGATTTCCATGGTCTGGCGGGTGCGATGCAGCGGCGAGGCGATAAAGGCAAAGTCGCGGGCAATTTTTGCTTTGTCCGCGCCGATCATATTGCGGATGGTTTTTCCGGCCTGCGCGGCCTGTTCATGGCCACGCGCATTCATGGCAATATCCTGCTGCCCCTGCATCCTGCCTTCGGCATTCCAGTCTGTCTCGCCATGCCGGACAAAAAACAGCCGGTTGAATGTGATCGGGATCATGACAGAACCTTGGCAGGTCGCCTGAAAGGCCGGAGAATATTAGTCCTTACCCACTGATATATCCGGCGCTGACGGGTTTTTCATGCCGACAACGTGATAGCCTGCGTCCACATGGAGAATTTCGCCCGTCACCCCGCGTGACATGGGCGAAAGCAGATAAACCGCGCTTTCGCCCACTTCTTCAATCGTCACAGTGCGGCGCAGCGGCGCATTATATTCGTTCCAACGCAGAATATAGCGGAAATCACCGATACCCGAGGCGGCCAGTGTTTTGATCGGCCCTGCGGAAATCGCATTGACACGAATATTCTTCTCGCCAAGGTCGGCGGCCAGATAACGCACGCTGGCCTCCAGCGCGGCTTTGGCCACACCCATGACATTATAATGCGGCATCCATTTTTCAGCGCCGTAATAGGTCAGGGTCAGCATTGAACCGCCCTCATTCATCAGCTTTTCAGCACGCTGGGCAATGGCCGTGAAAGAATAGCAGGAAATGGCCAAAGATTTTGTGAAATTGCCCTCTGTCGTATCCACATAACGGCCAGTCAGCTCATCCTTATCAGAAAAAGCGATGCAATGAACCACAAAGTCCAGCCCGCCCCAGAGCGTCTCAACTGCCGCAAAAACCGCGTCAATCGAGCTGCCGTCCGTTACGTCACAATGGCCCACCACATGTGCCGACAATTCTGCGGCCAGCGGACGCACACGTTTTTCGAGTGCCTCGCCCTGATAGGTAAAGGCGAGTTCCGCACCGGCATCCCGGCAGGCTCTGGCAATTCCCCATGCAATGGAACGATTGTTTGCGACGCCGAGAATGAGGCCGCGCTTGCCCTTCAGCGGGCCAAAAGACGAAAGTTCGGTTTTGCCATTCGGTTCAGTCATGGGTTTGTGGTCCTTTTAATCTCATGCTTCTTTAACCTAAAGCGCACCAAAAAGAAAAGGGGGTGTTTCTGTTTACCAAGTTACAAAAATATTTAATACAAAGCCGGTGGATTGCAGCTGTCGGCCTTCTCAGCGCAGGCATATTGCGCCAAAGTAAAATTAAGAGTTTATTAAGGATAATCCTGAAACAGGAACCCAACTGAACATGGCCGTGAATTATGAACCAGCAACGTCAGGACCTGCAAAAGTGTGGAATTTTCAGGAGGCATTGCCACGGCTGAGACGCTGCGTCATTGCATTGACAGCCGGTGCGATTGAGCCCCTGCGGGCCGAAATGTTTGCGCGTGCGGCCATCAAGGCTGTGCTGGCCCGCAAATTGCCGGTTTCAACCACAACCTACCTGCGTATTGCGCTTTATCAGGCGGTGATTGCGGAATGCCGCAGGTTTCAGGCCTATGAGCAAACAGATTTAACTCTGAATGACGTGAATCCCGCAAAAATCCTGAACACCCATTCACCGGTCTTCACCGGATTTTCGCATCTCTCCCAGGACGAACGCGATGTTCTGGTGCTGATTGTTATCGAAGAATTTTCTCAGGAAGATGCCGCGCAGGTGCTGGATCTGCCGGTCTTTGCGCTTGCCGCGCGGCTGACACGCGCCCGCGAGCATTTGCAGGCTGAAATTGCGCGCCATCGTCGTGAAGGCTTCAGTTCCCGGCACAACACCGCCATGGGCTCCAAAATGGCATTTCTCCGACTGGTGAAATAATGTCAGACCTGCCTGTCCTTGAAGCCGATCTGCATCTTTATGTGGATAATGGTTGCAGCCCGGAGCTGGGCGCCCGTGTTGAGGCCTATCTGGCCACGCATCCGGAAGCTGCCGAACGCGTAGCCAACTGGAAAACACAAAATGCAGCCTTGCGGGATATGTTCCCCATGCCGCACATCAACCCCGCTCACCCCACTCTGCCCTCCGCAGGGGAAAAGGAAAAATCTGCCACCCTGCTGCGATATCTGACCTTCCTTCTGGTCTTTTTACTGGGCGTGACACTCACCATCATCGTCTCCACCGGATTTTCGATATTCCGGCCGGATATGAGCAGCATAAGGGCGCTGATTTATTCCATATTCTTGCGCGGCTGATAGGGTTTCTGGTCCTGCCATTTGCGCATCAGGGCTTCAAATTCCGCATCGGGCGTTTCAGGCAGGGTTGGGCGCACTGTCACCAGAAGGTCGCCCGCCACACCTTTGCCCGATGTCAACCCCTTGCCCCGCAGGCGCAATACTTTACCATTGTTGCTGTTGGGCGGCAGTGTCAGCTCCACTTTGCCGGTCAGGGTGGGAATATTCACCTTGGCGCCGAGCGCAGCTTCATAGAGGCTCACCGGCAGATCGAGCCGTATATCCTTGCCCTCAACCTTGAAAAACGGATGCGGCGCAAATTTCACACTGATCAGCAAATCTCCCGGCTCGCCGCCCATCGGACTTGGTTCCCCCTGCCCCTTGAGGCGAATCTGCTGACCATCCTCGATACCGGCGGGAATTTTAACTTCCAATGTGCGCCCAGCGGAGACCTGCACCTGCACCTTGGTGCCTTCGGCCACGGTGGCCAGCGGCACGCTGACCATGGTGCTGACATCCTCGCCGCGCGGGCGTGGCCTCGTGCGGGCCCCGCCGCCGGAGAATAATTCCGAAAAAATATCCGAGGCATCAAAACCGCCCGCAGCACTGGCGCGGCCACGCCCGAACGGGCTGCCTGCACCAAAATCGAATCCGGCTGCCCCCGCGCCGCGCGCATCGCCAAAGCCGCCGCTGAACTGCGGCGCACGCGGCTTGCCCTCGGCATCTATCTCGCCACGGTCAAACTGCCCGCGCTTTTTCTCATCCCCGAGAATTTCATAGGCTGCGCTGATTTCAGAAAATTTTTCCTTGGCTTTCGGATCTTTGCTCTGGTCAGGATGATAGGTTTTGGCCAGACGGCGAAAAGCCTTTTTTACCTCATCTGCTGTTGCCGATTTCGGTATAGACAAAACAGTATACGGATCTCGCATGTAACTCCACCTCACGTCCTGTCTATGTGGTGCGGGATTGACTGCGGCGCAAGATATAAATCAGCCGGTTTTGTCCACGGAGGCAAGATTTCGTATCGTCCAGAGCCCATTGCGGCCCAGACAGGCTGTGCCTTGCAGGCTTTGCGGGTGCAAATCCGCTGCTGTGTGAATATCGGACAGGAAAGCCTTGCAGCCGGCCTCTGTTTTTTGACTGAGCGGCGTGAAGCTGCCGCCACCGCCTGTTCCGGGGTTGGCCCAGACAACCGTGCGGGGGCCGTTCTGTGCATTCAGGGCCGAATCCAACGCCGAGCGCGCAGCCAACATGTCGGAGGGGTCGAGGTAAGCGGTCAACAGCGCCTGCGTTGCATCGGGGGCTGGATGCCGGGGGGCAATCGTGCCCAGAGTGACCATATCCAGAGAGTGGCTGTCGGGGTCTGAATGCGAATCCGCAACCCCTGCAGCTTTATTGACCGAACCCAGCGGCGTCAAATCGGCAAATCCACCCAGCGGAACCGAAACGGAGCACCCTGACATCACAAAGACAAGAGCCAGAGCACAAGAGCGGCTTAAAACCCGCGGTGCGGCCTTGCGTGCGAATTGAATATTCGAAATGATCTCAATCAACGCAGCACCCGTACTTGATCTACATGATGCACCAGCAGGGCTGGACAAAATGAATTGCAAAATTACAACACAAAGAGATTATCGTTTGGAGCCGTTAATGAATCGTAACTTTAGCGAGGCCGAGGAGCCTTTTGCCCTGTTTCAATCCTGGCTGGATGAAGCCACCGCCAGTGAGCTCAATGATCCCAATGCTATGGCGCTAGCCACCGTGGATGCAGAGGGCCTGCCGGATGTGCGTATGGTTCTGCTCAAAGGCTTTGATCACGATGGTTTTGTGTTTTACACCAATAGTGAAAGCCAGAAAGGCTGTGAACTGGCCGCAAACATGAAAGCCGCTGTCGTGTTTCACTGGAAATCCCTGCGTCGGCAGGTTCGGGTGCGTGGGCTGGTGACGCAGGTGTCGGCGGCGGAGGCCGATGATTATTTTCATTCCCGCCCGCGCCTCAGCCAGATTGGCGCATGGGCGAGCCAGCAGTCGCGCCCGCTGGAAAGCCGCCTTGCACTGGAAGGGGCCGTGGCCAAATATACGGCGAAATTCGGCCTTGGACAGATTCCACGCCCCGCCTATTGGAATGGCTATCGCATTCACCCCAGCAGCATTGAATTTTGGCATGACAGGCCGTTCCGTCTGCATGAGCGCATTGTATTCAACCGGACATCCGGGCAGGACTGGAACCGGGAGCGCCTCTATCCGTGACAAACCGCATGTATCCGACCTGCCCGCGCGCCGGTGTCAGCCTCGCCCTGTTTAGGAACAATCGCGTGCTTCTGGCGCGGCGGGGGGCGCAGTCGGGTTTCGGACTATGGTCTTTGCCCGGCGGCTTGATTGAGCTTGGCGAGACGGCAGAGGCCGCCGCCCTGCGGGAAATGAGCGAGGAGGTGGGTGTCACCGGCCAGATTGTTGGTCTTGCAGGACATACAGATATTATTGAGCACGAGAGCAAAGCCGTGCGCCAGCATTATATTGTGCTGACATTTGCCGGTCATTGGGTGTCCGGCGAGCCGCGCACCAGTCCGGAGGCCACCGAATATCTCTGGGCCGACATCAACCACCTTTCTGGCCTTCAGATGACCAAAGGTCTGCCCGATATGTTGCGCAGATGCGCCAACCTCATCGGATGCGACACATGAACCGCGTCATATTGGCCGTGCTGTTCTGCGGCCTGTGGGCCGGCATGGCGATGGCGGTGGACAGCGCCAAAACACACCGGCCCGCAACACCGCCTCCCCCGCCGCTTCAGGATGAACCACCGCCCTATGAAGGCGATATTCTGAAATTGTCGGAACTGATGGGCAGTCTGGCATTTCTGGCGGATTTATGCCCCGATATACATGATCCGGCACAAAATGGAGCGATGTGGCGGCAAAAGGCCCAGAGCCTTCTGGATAGGCAAGCCAAAAGCGACACCCTCAAAGCCCTGATGGCTGGCGCCTATAACCGCGGCTATCAGGACTATGAGGTGAATTATCATGCCTGCACCGATGTTGCGCGCACAGCCTTCTCACATGATTTCTCGGCCATAAACCGCATTGCCAGTGCGTTAACCCGCAAATATTCCGGCAATTAACCTTTATTTCAAAGGCCGCTCGCCAATCGTTAAAAAAACGCTAATGTAGTTTTCATGTTAGTATTTCCGATCACCATCATCACGGACGACCCTGCCGCAAATGCTCATCAGTATAATGCGATGGGCTATGTGTCCGAAGCCTTTGCCGAAGCCCTGCTCGACGGGATCGACGGGCCAAACTTCGCTTATGCTGCGCTGTATACAGCCTTTCGGGAGCTGGTTGGCGCTTATGGCGAGGAAGCGGTTGCCAAATTTGCCCAGGACCTGCCAGACCGTATCCGCAGCGGTAAATTCACCCTGCGCCGGAAAAACTAAAAGCCGGTAAAAGGCCTCGCCACACACAAACTCCAGGCCAGCAGGCCTGCCAAGCGGCTATGATGTGGTGATGACCCAAGCCCAGACCGACAGCGCGGTTTTCTCCGCCCCGCAAAACAACATAGCGGTTTTGCCGCCGCTCGTGCGCCGGATAAGGGCAAAAATTCTGGAGGCTGCCCGCTCCGGCACAATAGAGGCCTTGCGCAGCCCGATCGAATGGAACGAGCTGACTCCGCTGTTCGACCATGGCAACACAAGTCCGCTGCACATGGTGCCCGGAACGGACCCGATCGAATTTCTGAAAAAACTGTCCTTTGACCAGCGCGGCGCCGAAATTTTGAGCCTGCTGATCACGGTGTTTGAATCCCCCTTCTGCCAGATGCGCCTTGGCACCAGCCTCTCCTATGTCTGGCCGGCATTTGCCTTTATTCCCGATGCTCCGGAGGATGAGGAGATACTGCGGCGGCTGCGCTACTTGCGCTTTGCCGACCTCGACAAAATCGGCGCGGATGGTAAGCCGCTCTATTACCGCGCCAATATTGGCGCCGATGGCACATGGCATTATTTCTGGGCGGGCGCTTAGACCCTATCCTTTCGGCAGAGCCTCGCCAAAGCGCACCGCCTCACCCTGAGCGCCCGCCACAAGCTCGCCGTCCCACATCACGCGGTGGCCGCGCACGAAGGTGCCCACCGGCCAGCCGGTGACGGTCTTACCATCATAAGGCGTCCACTGGCTCTTGGAGGCGATCCAGTCATTGGTAATGGTCTGGCGGCGCTTGAGGTCAACAATGGTCAGGTCCGCGTCATAGCCCACCGCCAGACGGCCCTTGCCTGCCATGCCAAACAGGCGCGCAGGCCCGGCGCTGGTCATATCCACAAACCGTTCCAGCGTCAGGCGTCCGGCATTGACATGATCCAGCATGATCGGCACCAATGTCTGCACGCCGGTCATGCCGGAGGGGCTTTCGGGATAGGTCTTGGCCTTTTCCTCCAATGTGTGCGGCGCATGGTCGGAGCCAAAAATATCGGCCACGCCCTGCTCAACGCCCCACCAGCAGCCCTCCCTGTGACGGCGCTCGCGCACCGGCGGGTTCATCTGCAATTTTGTGCTAAGCGTTGCATAATCATCGGCGCTTAAGGTGAGATGATGCGGTGTCACCTCGCAGGAGGCAATGTCCTTATGCTGGCTCAGAAAGTGCATTTCCTCAGCCGTTGAAATATGCAGCACATGGATACGCGCGCCTTTTTCGCGCGCAATGCGCACAAGGCGCTGGGTGCAGATAAGCGCGGCCATTTCATCGCGCCAGACCGGATGCGAGGCGGCATCCCCGGCAATGCGTAAATCCTTGCGCGCATTGAGGCGAAATTCATCCTCAGAGTGAAAAGCCGCGCGGCGGCGCGTCTGGCCTAAAATGGCGGCCACACCGGCATTATCCTCCACCAGCAGCGAGCCGGTCGATGAGCCCATGAACACTTTAATGCCTGCCGCGCCCGGCAAGCGCTCCAGTTCGGGAATATCCGCCACATTCTCACGCGTGCCGCCCACCCAGAAGGCAAAGTCGCAGTGCATCCGGTGGGTGCCGCGCCGCACCTTATCGGCCAAAGTTTCGGCGCTGATGGTCAGCGGGTTGGTGTTGGGCATTTCAAACACAGCCGTCACGCCGCCCATGACAGCGGCACGCGAGCCTGATTCGAGGTCTTCTTTGTGCACAGCGCCCGGCTCGCGGAAATGCACCTGCGTATCCACCACGCCGGGCAGAATATGCAGGCCGGTGCAGTCGATCCGCTCACCGGCGCTGGCCTGTGACAAATCACCAATGGCGGCAATACGGCCCGCATTCAGGCCAATATCGCGCTGGAATGCGCCATCCTGATTGACAATCGTGCCATGGCTTAAAATGCAATCATAGATCTGTGTCATAACAGGCCCTTTCATCCGCGCGCGTTCTTTACCATTGTTACCCTTGCCCTAATTGAGATAAGACAAAGCTGCAAGGTTGGGAATGATGACAACAGCACTTTTAGCAGATCGCGGGTTTATTCGGGTGAGCGGCACAGAGGCACGCGCCTTTCTGCAAGCCCTTGTCACCTGCAATATGGAGACGATCACGCCCGATAAAGCGGGTTTTGGCGCGTTGCTCTCGCCGCAAGGCAAAATCCTGTTCGACTTCTTCATCTATGCCGAAGCGGATGGCTTTATTCTGGATTGCGCGGAACCTTTGGCCGCAGACCTCTTCAAGCGCCTGACCATGTATAGGCTGCGCGCCAAACTCACGCTCGAAAATCTCACCGGCCAGTTGCATATTCAGTCCGTATGGGATGCGCCCTCCGAAGGACTGGCAGATCCGCGTGCGCCCACCCTTGGCCACCGCATTTTATGCACTGGCCCAGCGCCGCAGAGCGAGGCCGCCGCCTATCACGCCCATCGCATCCGGCTTGGCATTGCCGAAGGCGGGCTGGATTATGTTTATGGTGACACATTCCCGCATGAGGCGAATTTTGACCGCACCGGCGGCGTTGATTTTCATAAAGGCTGCTATGTCGGGCAGGAGGTGGTCAGCCGGATGCAGCATAAAACACAGGTGCGCAAACGCGTGGTGCCGGTCTATTTTGACGGCCCTGCCCTGCCGCCGGGTGCGGATATTGTTTCCGGTGACCTGAACATTGGCCGCATGGGCTCGTCGATTGCCGGGCAGGGCCTGGCCCTGCTGCGGCTGGACAGAGCCGAAGAGGCGGAACGCCTGACCTGCACGGGCCGCGCTCTCTCGCTCACAGAGGGAGTTTAACGTGGACACAAAGCCCAAAGCCGCAAAGCCCAAACCGCCGCGCATCATCGAGCCAGTTTTGCACAATGACGGCAAATTGCGTTGCCCCTGGCCCGGTCTCGACCCGCTTTATATCAACTATCACGACACCGAATGGGGCGTGCCGGAACGCGACAGCCGCGCCTTGTTTGAAAAACTCATCCTCGACGGCTTTCAGGCGGGCCTGTCATGGATTACGATTTTACGCAAACGCGACAATTTCCGCGGCGCCTTTGACGGCTTTGCCCCCGAAATCATGGCGCATTACACGGATGAAAAATGCGCAGCCCTGATGCAGGATACCGGCATTGTGCGCAATCGCGCCAAAATTGCCGCCAGTGTCATCAGCGCCCGCGCCTATCTCGATATTGAGGCCAAACATGGCTTTGCCAATTATCTATGGAATTTTGTCGATGGCCGCCCGCTGCAAAACCATCTGCGCACAATGGCCGAAATGAAGGCCGAAACCCCGCTCAGCGCCAAAATCTCGAAAGAGCTGCGCGCCAAGGGCTTTAATTTTGTTGGCCCCACCATTGTCTATGCCTTCATGCAGGCGGTGGGCATGACCAATGACCACCTCGTCACCTGTTTCCGCCATGCCGAATGCGCCGAATTGGCATAAGAACTAAGAAAATATATGAGATTATTATTTTCTTATACTTATTTATTCAGGAAAATGAGGATTTGGTTTTAAAAGGTCATTGTTCACTGGACCTGTCATATATTCTGTAGATTCACTGCAAATTCTAAAAACTTCGTTTGCCATTTTTTCTAATACTTTATTATTTTGATGATAATTAACATAAATATTATCACGGTCTATTTTTTGATTTGCTAATTCCTTTAATATATTAGATTTATGTTCCTTTTTTATAATTATTGTTGTCAAATTTTCTTTCAAATTATAGAACTTAAGATATTGCTTGAGAGTAAAGCTATACCAAGCATCGTCTGAATTGTTACCTTTTAACCCACTCATTGGCCATAAGAGGAAACAGCCTGATTGTGCTTTTAAACGAGGATTTTCATTTTGCAGTTTTACAAATAAAATTTCAGAATTTCCTTGCTCCAAACCATCACTGTGATCAGGAACAATTTTTTTAGGCAGACAATAAACTGCTGCATTTTCATTATCTTGATCGGAGCAAGCAAAATACAAAGCAACCAATGGATTCGTACTAAAATCCAGCAACCGTGTTTGCGGGTTGTAGTGTTGCAGAAATGCCAAAAATTCGATAAATTTACCTGTTTTATTGTTATCATGTACAAATTTTGCTGTATTTTCAAAAAAAAGTACTTGATAGCGAGCCCGGATTCGAAACACACTGGGCCAAATATACCATGTTTCACAGGCCTGCCCACGGAAAATATAATCTTCAGAATTCAAACCACTATTAGAAATAAATGTCCTAAATTCTTCAACATTTGCCACCTCTACCATACCGAACCTCCTTATTAATATTTTATAATTATAGATTATATTATAAATGAAATAAATATACGATGTATAAATATCTATTATATATTTAAAATAATAAACCAATCAGAATATTTCGAGACATAAATTGCCAATCATCACTGCCTGAATCTGTGATGTTGCGAAATCTAAAATTGTTTTATATCTCTTACCGCAATGTTTTGCAGAAGGTATGTAATGGGGAAAATTGTCCAAAATTCAGCCCGCGCATGGCAGCGCATGTTGTCGGGGCGGCGGCTGGATCTGCTCAACCCCTCGCCGCTCGACATTGAAATTGCCGATATAGCCCATGGCCTTGCCCGCGTGGCGCGCTGGAACGGCCAGACCAAGGGGCCCAATATTTTCTCGGTGGCGCAGCACTCGCTGCTGGTGGAGGCTTTTGCCCAGGCCATAAACCCTGATCTCTCCGCCCGCTGGCGCATGATGGTGCTGCTGCATGACGCACCGGAATATGTCATCGGCGATATTATCTCGCCCTTCAAAGCTGTTTTGGGCCATTCTTATAAGAATATTGAAAACAATATTTTAAGCGCGATTCACTTACGCTTCGGCCTGCCTGCCGCCCAGCCCGCCCCGCTGGCCAAGCTCGCCAAGCAGGCAGATCGCGCCGCCGCCTTCGTTGAGGCCACGCATCTCGCGGATTTTGCTTTTGAGGAGGCGGAACGGTTTTTCGGCCTGCCGCCGGTGCACCTCAGCACATTGGAAACATGGCTGAAGCCCCTCACCAGCGACGAAGCCGAAGCCCAGTTTCTGGCGCGTTTTAACCAGCTTGAAAAGGACATTACCGCGTGAGTTTCATTCATGTTTGCGCCCTGTCGCGCATTGCCGAAACAGCGGAGGCGATTGGGGCAAAGTCTCTGGTCACGCTGATCAATGTCAACACCAAGGTCGAGCGTCCGGCCTGTATCGCGCCGGAAGATCACCTGTTTATCGGCATGTCGGACATCACCGCCCATCAGGAGGGGCATATTCTGCCCGCCGAGACGCATGTGTTGCACCTGCTGGATTTTGCCCGTGCATGGACCCGCACAGCGCCGCTGCTCATCCATTGCTATGCCGGGGTCAGCCGCTCCACCGCCGCCGCCTTTATTGCCGCCTGCGCCCTCAAGCCTGAACAGGATGAAGCCGAACTGGCACAGCTTATCCGCCAGCGCTCGCCCACCGCCACGCCCAATGCCAAGCTGGTGGAGATTGCCGACCAGATTTTAAACCGCGAGGGCCGCATGAGCGCCGCCATCACAGCCATTGGCCGCGGCGCAGATTGTTTTGAGGGCGTGCCGTTTCGCGTGGAGATTGTTTAATCTAAAAAATAAAATACACTCATTTTTGACACTAAAAATGAGCAGAAATCATGAATGAAATTCATAAGCAAAATTTATTTCAGCAATTTCATAAAGACATAGATGATATATGCCTTAATCTAATCAAAATATTTAATATTAAATTTGATCAAAAAATCCCTCAATTAAGCTCACCTCTTTTGCGCTGGTTAGACTTTAGGCTTCTCTATGTTGAAAGCTATCCAAGGTTAGTTCTGTTATCAGACAAGTTTCCAAAAAAATTGCCCGCTGATATTCAAACTGCTTTCAATCAACTGTGTGATAAATTTCAAAATGGTGAAGATGTTAATCCTTACCAATCAGAGACGTGGGTTAAACACCACGATATAAGTGGAAATAAAAAACATCTACGAACAGATTTGCTTTGGGCGGACTGGGGCATTCACCATTTTCATTTGACGTCAAATCCCTTGAAGCCGGGAGAATTTTTTTCAAAGCGTTCAAATTATCAAGCATTTTGCGCGATTGATAATGATATTGTCCGTGTTATTGACGTAAGACCTCATCCAAAAGGTGATGAATGGGGTGATCCTGACTTATTGGAAATCCTTGTAAGAAATTGGCCAAACTATTGCGAAAAAGCCAGATATAAAACATCCAGCTCAGTAAAATCTTATCCGCCATCAAACGCTACAAATATAAGCAAATTTCGAAAATGTGGCGTAAATATGTTTCTGCCAATAAGAGATAATTTATATATGCCGATAGGTTTAGGTTTAACCAGCGCCAGCACTCCGTTTAAATTGCATTGGTACTCCGACCGTATAATTAGCATTATAGACATTATCGTTGCAGAAATTATTGAACCAAATAGCGAATTTAAAAATCAAATAATAAAAAATGGAAATTTATTGCCAAATTTTCATCTTAAATTAACAAAAAACGGAATTGTTATTCAGGAGAATAATATTGCTATTGATTTTATACTTCATGGAAAAAAATTTGAAATATTTTACGATCTTTTATGCCCTAAATGGGCTTTAGCAGCTATGCAGAGAGCAGGCGTTTAAGTCTGCCCCGGTCTTAATTTATAAAAAATATGTGTGCCGATTTTATCCATTTTTTTCAATGATTTTGCCCAATAGGGCCGCACATAGGTGGCGTGATAATGGGTGGCGCCGCCCACGGCGGCCAGATAGGTTGTGCCCTGCAACACCTGTTTGGCGATGCGCTGGGCCAGCGCCCATGCCTCCGGCTCATTGATTTTCAGGCTTTTGCCCTCACAGGCAAAGGTGAACTGGCAGGCCATATAATGGGTGCGGTTCTGATAGACCACACCGCAGATGGTGGCGGGGTAAAGCCCGCTGATCATGCGGTTGAGCACAACCTGCGCCACGGCGGCCTGTCCCTTTTCAGATTCGCTGCGGGCCTCAAAATATACGGCCTCGGCCAGACATTTCTCCTCGCGGGCCATATCCTCAGGGCCGATCTGGGCGCGGTAATCGGGCTGATTGTCCTGTGGCACTATGCTGGACTGCGCGCTATCCGCAGGCTTGTTCGGTGTGGCCAGCGCCACTTCCACCGGCACGGCCTCGGGCAGAGCCGGCGTGGTCGAGCCCAGCGCCACAGCGCGCGGCACGGCGGGCGTCGCCCCCTGCATGGCACGGGAACGGGCATTTGTAGGCGTATGAATAGTCAAGATTGTGGTCGGCGTATCGGTGGCGCGGGCGTGCAGACCGGTGCCGCCGCCCTCATCCGGGGCGCGAGAAATATCATCCGGTGCGGTTTCAGCGGCAAAAACGCTCGCCAATGTTTGAAAATCCGAAGTTTTCAACAGGCCCATCGCGGTCAGCGGGCCGGGATGGCGCAATCGTGCATCAAAACTTGGCGGCAACCCAACAAAGGGTAGGCCTCTCAACTGGCGGTTGACCTCGGGGGCGCTGGCCGTTTCAAGCCCGTGCTTCAGGCCATAATGGGGTTGTGTTTCATCCTGCGCCTGAGCAGCGCCATTCAGATGACGGCTGGCGCGCAGCACAGCCCCTGCGGGCAGCCCGGGCAGTTTGAATGCGCCGCGCTCTATCGCCTGTGCGGCCGGAATCAGGTCTTCCGGCTGCGCAGCGGCATGAGTGCTGATCGGCGCGCTGGTGCCGCCAAAGGACATGTCCTGTCCGGCTGTCGCGGTGAAGGACACAAGCAGCGCCGCCGCCACGCAATAGGGCGACAGCGTCCGAATTGCCCACATCAAACGCGATTGCGCCATACCCAAACCCATTCTACGCCGCACTGCACGGACACGATGGGGTTGAGATTATCCCGTCTTTATTGACAGACTGTTAACCTTGACAGAACCTTACCCAAAGCAAAGCTAAAATGTGCCGGAATGAGTCAGTTTAAAATGCGCGTCAGCACAAGATAAATCACCGCACCGGCAAAATAGCCGGCAAAACGCTGCATCGGCAAAATCGGCGGCAAGCTCAGACGCGGCAGTAGTTTTTGCGAAACTTCATAGGCCAAAGCCACAAGAATCAGCCACACCAGCGGGGACATGGCCCCCGCCTGCAATTCAGGCCGCCCCTGCACGGCCAAGGCAAAACCCGCCCCGCTGACACACATCAGCGCCAGATAGGCCACGGGAACGGGGCTTGAGATTTTCATGCCAGGCTCGAAGCCTTCTGGCCCAGAGCGGCCTGTGCCGCCGCAAGACGGGCAATCGGCACGCGGAAGGGCGAGCAGGACACATAATCCATATGTGCGCTTTCGCAGAACACAATGGAAGCCGGGTCGCCGCCATGCTCGCCGCAAATGCCGAGCTTGATGCTGGGGCGGGTGGCGCGGCCACGCTCCGCCGCGATTTTAACGAGTTCACCCACGCCGTCCACATCCAGCGTCACAAAGGGGTCGGCGGGCAAAATGCCCTTGGCGGTATAAGGCCCCAAAAATGAAGCAGCATCATCGCGCGAAATGCCCAGCGTGGTTTGGGTCAGGTCATTGGTGCCAAAGGAGAAAAATTCAGCCGTGGTGGCAATGTCCCCGGCGCGCAGGGCGGCGCGCGGCAGTTCGATCATCGTGCCGATCTGATAGGGCACATCGACGCCGCTCTCGGCCTTCACGGCCTCATGCATGGCCACAATCCGCGCCTTGACACTGTCAAGTTCGCTGCGCGCCATCACCAGCGGCACCATGATTTCGGCTGTGACCGGCTGGCCGGTCTTTTTTCCGGCCAGAATTGCGCCTTCAAAAATCGCGCGCGCCTGCATTTCCGCAATTTCCGGATAGGCAATCGCCAGGCGCACCCCGCGAAACCCCAGCATGGGGTTGAATTCATGCAACTCGCTGGCGCGCTGGCGCAGTTTTTCGACACTGGCGCCCATGCTGGCCGCCACTTCGGCAATTTCAGCCTCTGTATGCGGCAAAAACTCATGCAAAGGCGGGTCAAGCAGACGGATGGTCACCGGCAGTCCGGACATGATCTCGAACAGATCGGCAAAATCCTGCCGCTGCATGGGCAGCAATTTGGCCAAGGCAGCGCGGCGACCGGCCTCATCATCGGCGAGAATCATCTCGCGCACTGCGACAATGCGGTCGCCCTCAAAGAACATATGCTCGGTGCGGCACAGGCCGATGCCTTCCGCGCCAAAATTGCGCGCCACCCGCGCATCCGCCGGTGTTTCGGCATTGGTGCGCACCTTCATGCGGCGCAATTTGTCCGCCCAACCCATCAGTGTGGCAAATTCACCGGACAATTCCGGCTCCAGCATCGCCACCTTGCCCACCAGCACCTGACCCGTGGTGCCGTCCACCGTGATGATGTCTCCGGCTTTCAGCATGGTTCCGGCCACGCTCATGGTCTGCGCCGCATAATCCACACGGATTGACCCCGCGCCAGAGACACAGGGCTTGCCCATGCCGCGCGCCACCACAGCGGCGTGGGAGGTCATGCCGCCGCGCGTGGTCAGAATGCCCTCAGCCGCGTGCATTCCGTGAATATCCTCCGGCGAGGTTTCCACCCGCACCAGCACAACCTTATGGCCCGCCGCCTTCAGCCTCTCGGCCTCGTCGCTGTTGAACACAATCTCGCCCGACGCCGCGCCGGGGGAGGCGGGAAGGCCGGAGGCAAAGAGCTTGCGCGCCGCCTTCGGGTCAATGGTGGGGTGAAGCAGCTGATCCAGCGAAGCCGGCTCAATGCGCATAATGGCTTCCTGCTGCGTAATCAGGCCCTCGCTGGCCATATCCACCGCAATACGGATGCCCGCCTTGGTGGTGCGCTTGCCATTGCGGGTTTGCAGCATCCACAGCTTGCCGCGCTCCACCGTGAATTCCATATCCTGCATGTCGCGGTAATGCTGCTCCAGCAAATGCGTGGTGCGGACAAACTGCGCGAACACATCCGGCATGACGCTTTCCATCGACGGACTGTCCGACATGGCCTCGATCCGCGCTGCTTCGGTGATATTCTGCGGTGTGCGGATACCCGCCACCACATCCTCGCCCTGCGCATTGACCAAAAACTCGCCATAGAGCTTGTTTTCGCCGGTAGACGGGTTGCGGGTAAAGGCCACGCCGGTGGCCGAGGTCTCGCCCATATTGCCGAACACCATGGCCTGCACAGTCACGGCTGTGCCCCAGGCTTCCGGAATATCATTCAAACGGCGATAGGTGATGGCGCGGGCATTCATCCAGCTTGAAAACACGGCCCCCACCGCGCCCCAGAGCTGCTCATGAGGATCCTGCGGGAAAGGTTTGTCCGTCTCGTCCACCACCTTGGCCTTATACTGCACAATCAGCGCCTGCCAGTCTTCAGCCGAGAGGTCAGTGTCGAGCGCATAGCCCTTACGCTCCTTATAATGGTCGAGCAGTTCCTCAAAATTATGATGGTCCACATCCAGCACTACATTGGAATACATCTGGATGAACCGGCGGTAGCTGTCATAGGCAAAGCGCGCATCGCCGGAGCTGTGCGCCAGCGCCACCACAGTTGCGTCATTCAGGCCAAGATTGAGCACCGTGTCCATCATGCCCGGCATCGAGGCGCGGGCACCCGAGCGCACCGACATCAGCAGCGGATTGCTTGCATCGCCAAATGTGCGTCCTGTCAGCGCGCCGACATGCGCCAAGGCGGCCTCGACCTGCGCCTTCAACTCGGCGGGATATTGACGGCCATGGGCGTAAAAGGCCGTACACACTTCGGTGGTGATGGTAAAACCGGGAGGAACCGGCAGGCCCAGATTGGACATTTCCGCCAGATTGGCACCCTTGCCACCGAGCAGATTTTTCATGCCCGCCGCACCCTCAGCCTTGCCGTCACCAAATGTATAGACCCACTTCGTCATATCGAGGTTCCTTGAGGTTTAACCGCGCGTCTTAATGGAATAAAAATGCCAAAATTGGAATAGGCCGAAACGCATTTTTAACAGTTTATGCAAAAATTGCAGAAAACCCGTCATTGCAAGGCAGCAATCCATTCAATGAACAGGTGGAGTGCTTCGCTTGCGCGCAATGACGGTTTTTACCCCACAATTTTAGAAAAATCCGCCACGCTCTGCACCGCAACGCGCAAGGCATTGAGCAAGCGCAGGCGATTGAGCCGCAGCGACGGGTTTTCATCATTGACCAGTATATCGGTGAAAAAGGCGTCGGTGGGGGCGCGCAAGGTGGAGAGAAGCTGCATCGCCGCCGCATAATCCTCGGTCGCCAGCAGGCCCGCGGCCTCCTGCGCGGCGCGGGACAGCGCATCAGCCAGCGCTTTTTCTGCCGGATCGGAGAGCAGCGTGTCGTTCAGCGGCTCAAGATAGCTCGAAGCCTCGGTCGGGAATTTCTTCTCCTCGGCTTTCAAAATATTTGCGGCACGCTTGAAACCGGCCAACAGGTTTTTGCCGTCTTCTGTGTCCAAAAATGCCTGCAAAGCCTCGGCGCGGCGTGAAATGGCCAGCACATCATCGGCTTCGGGCGAGAGCACCGCATCTATCACATCATGGCGAGTGCCCTGATCGCGCAGATAAACTTTGAGGCGGTCATGGAAAAAAGCGAGGAGGTCGGCAGTCAAACTCTGCACGTCATGCGCGGGCTTGACCCGCGTATCCACGTTGCCAAATTTTCCGTGGATGGCCGGATCAAGTCCGGCCATGACGGCACTCAGTATTGGTAAAAGACCAAATCCCAGCCCGTTCTCCAGCACCAGCCGCACCACGCCCAGCGCCGCCCTTCTCAAAGCGAAGGGGTCTTTCGAGCCGGTCGGCTTTTCGTCGATTGCCCAGAAGCCGACCAATGTATCGAGCTTATCGGCCAGCGCCACAGCAATCGAGACAGGGTTTTTCGGCACAAAGTCGGAGGGCCCCTGCGGCTTGTAATGTTCCTCGATTGCGGCGCAGACATCCGCATCCTCGCCCTGAAGCTCTGCGTAGCGGCGGCCCATAAGCCCCTGCACTTCCGGAAATTCACCCACAACTTCCGTCACCAGATCGGCCTTGGCCAATTCTGCCGCGCGGCGGGCTTTGGATGGATCAGCGCCCACCAGCGGCGCAATATGCTCTGCCAGCGCCATCATCCGGTCAATGCGATCGCCCTGCGTGCCGAGTTTTTCATGGAAAACAATGTTCAGCGCCCGCAACTTCTCAAGGCGCTGGTCCAGCGGCGGCTTTGTCGCGTCAAAATCCGGCAAGGGAGCCTGATCGGTCTGCCAGAAATAAAGCGCATCGGACAGGCGCGCCCGCACCACGCGGCCATTGCCCGCCGCAATGGCCTTGCCGCCGTCGGAGGCCACAATATTTGAGGTCAGCAGAAAGTGGGGCGCGAGACTGCCGCTGGCATCGCGCAGCACAAAGCATTTCTGATTGGCGCGGATGGTGGCGCGCACCACCTGCCCCGGAATATCCAGAAAGCGCGGCTCAAAAGCACCCAAAAGCACCACAGGCCATTCCACAAGCCCCGCCACCTCATGCAGCAGGGCGTCATCTTCCACCAGCTCCAGCCCATGGGCGAAGGCCAAGGTTTTGGCGTCATTCAAAATGATCTCGCGGCGGCGGGCGGGGTCGAGAATCACCTTCGCCTTTTCAAGCGCGGCGACATAATCGGCAAAACGCCGCACTTTAATCTCTGCCGGAGCCATGAAACGATGGCCGTAGGTGATGTTGGACGCGCGGATGCCATCCACCGCAAAATCCACCACCTGTGTTTCCTCGGTTTCCGGCCCGAAGGTGCAGAGAATCGAATGGAGCGGGCGCACCCAGCGCAATGTATCGGCGCGGCTTGAGCCCACACCCCAGCGCATCGACTTTGGCCAGGGGAAATTGCGAATGATGTTTGGCAAAATCTCCGCCAGCACATCCACTGTCGCCTGTCCGGCGCGGTGAATATGCGCGACATAGACCTCGCCCTTTTTGCCGTCCGGCACGGCTTTAGCTTGCTCAATCGAAGTCAGTCCGGCTTTTTTGAGAAACCCAGCCAAAGCGGCCTCGGGTGAGCCGACGCGGGGGCCACGGATTTCCTCATGCACATCGGGCTGGCGCACCGGCAGGCCGACAATATGCAGGGTCAGGCGGCGCGGGGTGGAAAACCCGACAGCGCCCTCATAGGTCAGGCCCCTGTCCACCAGCGCATTGGTCACGAGCTTTTTCAGGTCATCCGCCGCCTGTGTTTGCATACGGGCGGGAATTTCTTCAGAAAACAATTCGAGCAAAAGGTCTGGCATGGCACTTCTTCAAAAGAGGGCTGAGAACGCAGAAGGTCTTTTGCCGCAAAAGCGCGCGCGTTTCTAGTGGCTGAGCACAAAAACCAGAATGAAATTGGCAACGTATGCTACCTAGAACAAGGATACACATGATGACCAAATATCTGATTGCCTATGCAGCCACAGCTTTTGTGCTTTTCGCGCTGGATTTTTTATGGCTGGGCACATTGGCCGGGCCATTTTACCGCGAAAAACTGGCCAATATCCTCTCGGAACGGCCCAATATTCCGGCCTCTGTCGCATTTTATGCGTTTTATTGCATCGGCGTGGTGATTTTTGCCGAAATGCGCGGCTTTGAAAACCAGTCCGCCCTTTATGCGCTGGGCTTTGGCGCCTTGTTCGGCTTTTTTGCTTACGCCACCTATGACATCACCAATTATGCCACATTAAAGGACTTTCCGCTGGTGATTGCAATTCTCGACATCAGCTGGGGCACAGCGCTCACCGGGGTCAGCGCTGTTGCCGGATATTATGCCGCAACTTTTTTCAAAGGCTGATCACAGCCCCTTGTGGGTGCCGTCACACAGCGGGGCATTTTTGGTCTGCTTGCAGGCACAGAAATAAGCATTGCCGTCTTTTGTCGCCGTATAGGCCAGTGGGGAAAACTCCGAACCCTTGTGCGAACCATCGCAGAAGGGCTGAGCTTTGGACTGGCCGCAGGCGCACCAATAATAGGTTTTGCCGGATTCAACAGCAGCAACCATCGGCGCCTTGGCAGCAATATGAGCTTGGGACATGACCATCTCCTGAATGTGCAGCGCCATCCGGCCTGCATGTTCTTCAACTATCCGCAAATTCTGCGGCGATGTCTATCGGCACCTGTGCAAATATCTGTTTGCACGGAATTCTTTACACCGCTCCGCCTGCCGCTGTTTTGAGCCAGGCCTGTCCGCAGGCCTTGGCGAGTTCCCGCACCCGCAAAATATAGCTCTGGCGCTCGGTGACCGAAATCACCCCGCGCGCATCGAGCAAATTAAACCGGTGGCTGGCCTTGATGCACTGGTCATAGGCCGGCAGCACCATTTCATGCCGCTCGCCCTTGTCACCGGCCGCCAGCAGCGCCTTGCATTCGGCTTCCGCATCCTTGAAGTGCTGAAACAGCAGGGCCGTATCAGCATGTTCAAAATTATGACGGGAATATTCCTGCTCGGCCTGTTTGAACACATCGCCATAAGTGACCTTGGCGTCGCCCTCTAAGCCATTGAAATTCAGGTCATAGACATTGTCCACGCCCTGCACATACATGGCCAGGCGCTCAAGGCCGTAGGTCAACTCACCCGAGACGGGTGAACATTCAATGCCCGCCACCTGCTGGAAATAGGTGAACTGGCTGACCTCCATACCGTCGCACCAGCACTCCCAGCCCAGCCCCCACGCGCCCAGCGTCGGGCTTTCCCAGTCATCCTCAACAAAGCGGATGTCATGCAGCGCCATATCCACGCCAATGGCTTTGAGCGAATCAAGATAAAGATCCTGCAAATTGGGCGGTGACGGCTTTAAAAGCACCTGAAACTGGTAATAATGCTGCAAACGATTGGGGTTTTCGCCATAGCGGCCATCTTTCGGGCGGCGCGAGGGCTGCACATAGGCAGCTTTCCACGGCTTTGGCCCAAGCGAGCGCAGCGTTGTGGCAGGGTGAAAGGTGCCAGCTCCCACCTCCATATCATAGGGTTGCAGCACAACGCAGCCCTGAGCGGCCCAGAATTGCTGCAAGGTCAGCAGCAAGCCCTGAAAGGAGCGGGTCGGGTTCAGAGAAAAGCTGGGATCATTCATAATTATATGGCGCTCACGATAAACTGGTGCGAAACTAGCCAGCAAGGGCATCAAGGTCAACCCACCCCAAGCGCCCCCGGCAGAGCGCAGCGCCATTCAGACTGGCATTTGCCCTGTTCCGGACATGATCCATTCAGCATCCGTTCAATTTAAATCCGCATAATAAGTTCAGAGATGGCGCGTAACGTAAATTTCGCCGCAGACATTTCGAATGATATGGATAAAGGGGAAATGAATATGACAAAAATGCTCAAAACTTTATGCGCAAAAGCCATTGTCACGCTGTGCCTTGTTGCGGGTACCACAAGTTTCGAGGTGCCTCTGGCGCAAGCCGTGCCACTCTCCGGCCTGAGCCAATCCGTCAGCAGTGTTGAAACCGCCAATCCGGGACTGATCCAGCAAGCCCAATATTATGGCCACAGGTGGCATCACCGCCGGTATTTTTATCCGCCGGTTGTCTGCCATCGCGTGATCGGCTGGCACCGCACCCGTTTCGGCATGGTGTTCGGGCCTTATCGCCGCTGCTATCGCTGAATATCCGGAATGCGCCGCGCAGCTGCCGGCGCATTCCTCACAATTTCATATCAATGCGCATCAGTCCGTGCTGGATCGCCAGTGCCTCGGGGGTGAAATCCTCGCCCTCATGCAGCACCAGCCCGGGCAGGACAGCCAGCGGGGCGCGGCTGCCCTTGGTGCCCGCCACCAGCACCCGCACCGCCGCATCGCCCGCACGCGGATAGACCGGCCTGATCTGTAACCCGCCGAAACGTCCGGCACAGGCACTGATTATGTCCGGCAGGGCGGCGGCACGATGAATCATCACCATATGGCCATGCGGGGCCAGCAGGCTGCAGGCCGCGCGCACCCAGTCCTCCAGCGTGCCCTGCATCTCATAAGCATTCTTCTTTAAGGCCAGAGGCGAAGAGCGGATGGTGTTTGCCTGATAAAATGGCGGGTTGGTGAGCACCATCTGCGCCTTTCCCGTCTCCAGGCCCGCCGCGCGCCGCGCCTTGGCGCTCATCACATCCACAGCCACCACACGAACCCGATCCTGAAGGCCATTGCGCGCCACATTTTGCAACGCCAGCGGCAGGAGTTGCTTGTCCTGCTCAACCAGAACCACCTGCGCTTCCGGCGCGCCAAGGGCCGCAACAAGCCCGACAGTGCCCATTCCGGCCCCCATATCCACAACCATTCCCTGAAAGTCCGGCGGCATGGTGGCGGCAAGCAGCATGGCATCTGTGCCGGCGCGGTGGCCCTTGGCGGGCTGAAGCAGGGAAAGGCGGCCTTGCAGCAGTGTCAGCTCTTGTGCGGGCAGCAATTCTTTCATTCCGGCCTCCTTGCGGCATCAGTGCTTATTGCCAGCGAATGCCCAATCGTGCAAATGGTGGATGAATGGATTTTTAAAGGTTCAAGCCGCGTGAGTGAGATGAAATTAGCTCAGGATATATCCCGACCAAAAGCTGATATTGCGGCGCTGGTGGAATTGGTGCATGCCGATATGCAGCGGGTGAACGAAACCATCCTGAAGCTGACCGGCTCGGATGTAGCGATGATTCCCGAAGTGGCCAATCATCTCATCTCCTCTGGCGGCAAGCGTTTGCGCCCCATGCTGACTTTAGCCACCGCAGGCCTGTGTGCCTATGGCGGGGATGGCCATATCAAGCTGGCCGCCTCGGTGGAATTTATGCACACCGCCACGCTTTTGCATGATGATGTGGTGGACCAGAGCGACATGCGCCGTGGCAAGCAATCGGCCCGGATGCTCTGGGGCAATGAGGCCTCGGTGCTGGTGGGGGATTTTCTGCTCGGTCAGGCCTTTAAAATGATGGTGGATGTCGGCTCCCTGCCCTGCCTTGGCGTGCTGGCCAATGCCGCCGCCGTGATTGCCGAGGGCGAGGTGATGCAGCTTTCGGTGGCCAAGCATATGGACACCTCTGAAGACGCCTATCTCGATGTGATCCGCTCCAAAACCGCCGCTCTGTTTGCTGCGGCCAGTGAGGTCGGGCCGATTCTGGCGGGCCGCACGCCAACCGATATTGAAAATTGCCGCAGTTACGGCATGAATCTCGGCATTGCCTTTCAGCTGATTGACGACGCGCTGGATTATGGCGGCTCCTCGGCAACTCTTGGCAAAAATGTCGGGGATGACCTGCGCGAGGGCAAAATCACTTTGCCGGTGATTCTGGCCTTCCGGCGCGGCTCAACCCTTGAGCGCGCCTTCTGGACGCGGGTGATCGAACAGGCCGATGTGCAGGACGGAGATCTGGAAACCGCGCAAACCTATATGAAAAACCACCGCGCCATTGAGGATACCATTGACCGCGCCCGCCACTATGGCGCTCTGGCCAAAGCGGCGCTCCACACCTTCCCCGAGAGCGCATGGAAAAACGCCTTGCTGGAAGTGGTTAATTTTTGCGTGGCACGGGGACATTGAGGGGAAAGATTATACTTGTCTTAAAACAAGGACATGTCAAATGATGGAAAAACTTCAATCTCACGAACAAAAAATCAATGATATGAATAAAATAATTTCAGACATAATTAAATCGAATGCTGAAAAAAATGCGGCTGAACAACAAGAAAAAATTCAAAAATATTTATTAGAGCTTAATTCAAAGAATTTTGAAAAAGCTCAAACTTACACAAATTTTATAATATATGCTGGATATGCAGGTGGATTTGCAATTTTTAACTATAATAAATCATTTTTTTCTGTTAAATTAAATATATTAATATCAATTTTATTAGGATTATCCTTAATTATATTTATAATACATGAAGTATACTCAATGTTTAAAAGGATTCAGATAATAACAAAAAACGCTAATCTTATTTTAGAACATAAAAAACCTGAAGAATTTTTAAATTCGATAGAAAAAACCGAAAAAAATCAAAAAATTGAAAATATGAAACTAATATTTGTTTGGAAAATTACACTTATTTGCTGCATAACTCCTGCATTATGTGCAATTTTACTTCTATTTTATAATTACATTGCAATTTTAGCAAATATTTCAACTTGGCCTTTCTAATTTTATAATTCAAATATAGAAACAATCTTATTTACCCCACCAGATCATCAATCGTCACATTCAACACCTGCGCGATTTTGCGCAAGGTCTCGACAGTGCCTTCACGCTTGCCGGTTTCAATTTGCGAGAGATAGGCCGGGGCAAGATCAGCGCGCTGGGCAAGGTCTTTGGCCGACAAGCCGCGATAATCGCGCCATACGCGCACCGGATTTGCCCCGTCGAGCAAAGCGTTCACAACAGCCGCCGGAACAAGCTCCTCCTCGCCCGCCGCCAGCCGCGCCTTGAAACGCTCGATTGCAGCAACTTCAAAATTCATGAACGTCTTTTATCCCCATTCTTCCACACGATTAGGGTGCTGGACGCAATAAAAAGTCAAGCCTTACCGCAGCACACTCGCCTTCACCCACCATTCGGGGTGGTCGCGGCGGATGATTTTGGCTGCGCCAGCGGCCTGACGGCAGGTTTCAAACAGGCCGAAGCAGGTGGCACCAGAGCCGGACATGCGGGCCAGCCTGCAGCCGCGCGCCGCCATCAGCACATTCAGCACATGGCCGACCACCGGCGCCAGCACGCAGGCGGCATCCTCCATATCATTGCGGGATTTTTTCAGCACATGAATCAGCGCGGCAAAATCCAGACCCGCGCAATCGGCATGGGTGCCAAAACCATAATCCTCGCCTTTTTTCAGGCCGATCTGGGCGAATACATCCTTAGTCGGCAAGGCCACGCCGGGGTTGACCAGCACCGCAAAAAGAGGGGGCAGGCGCAGCGGCGCGCCTAAAATCTCGCCGGTGCCGCGCATCATCTTTGCGCGCGGATCAAGGCAGACCGGCACATCAGCCCCCACCTGCCGCGCCGCCTGCATCAGGCGCGGATCATCCGGCGCAAGGCCGTTTTCCAGCGCCAGCAGCCGCAAGGCCGCCGCGGCATCCGCCGAGCCGCCGCCTATGCCTGCGGCCACCGGCAGGCGCTTGACCAGATGAAACAGGCCTGTGCGCAGCTGCGGCACCAGCGCCTCCAAAGCCCGGGCAGCCCGCATCACGAGATTGTCATCCTCCACGCCGGCCAGTTCAGCCGTGGGGCCGGACATATTGAGCGCAAACCTGTCCGCCGGCGTAAAATCAAGCTGGTCGCCAAAACCGGCAAAAGCCACGAGGCTCTCCAGCTCATGCAGGCCATCGTCCCGCCGCCCTCTGATATGGAGGGTGAGATTGATTTTAGCCGGAGCGCGCATTGTGGAACCTAGATCATGCTGTTTTATATGGATATTTTTGTGAGCGTCCCCTCACCCCTCCTTCGAGACGGCCTGCGGCCTCCTCAGGATGACGGGGCGAGGGCGTCGTTTGCGTTTAAAGGCAACAAATCTAGCCGCCCGGCTTGGCCACGGGCGGTTCAGCTTGCGCGGGCGCGGTTTCAGGTGAATCCAGCCCGTTTTCAATTTTTTTCAGAATTTTGGGCAGGTCTTCCGGATCAGGGCCAAAATCCCGCGCATGATTCCACTGGAATTTTGCGTCCTGTTTGCGCCTGACACGCCAATAGGCATCACCCAGATGGTCATTGATGGTGGAATCAGCAGGGGTCAGCGCCACAGCCTTCTCAAGATTGTTCACGGCCTCATCATAATGCCCGAGCTTATATTGCGCCCAGCCCAGACTGTCGACAATATAGCCGTCATTGGGCCGCAATTCGACGGCGCGGCGCAGCATTTTAAAGCCTTCATCCAGATTTATGCCCATATCTATCCAGGAATAGCCGAGATAATTGAGCACCTGCGGCTGATCGGGAAAAAGCTCCAGAGCCTTTTTCAGATCGGCTTCGGCCTGCGGCCAATGTTTCATCCGCTCGTTTGCAGTGCCACGGCGGTAAAACAGCAGCCAGTTGCTCGAATCTGGCGCAGCAAGCCCGGCAATGCCCTTGCTATAGGCCCGTTCAGCCGCCGCATAATCCTTGCGGGCCATATAAATATTGCCGAGCGAGGTGATGGCGTCCAGATTCTTGGGGTCAGCCGATATGATCTCATTCAAGCGGCTGACGGCCAGTTCGGTTTTTCCCAAGGTTTCCAGTGCAATCGCAGTCTGTATATCGGCAGTGGGGCGCAGCGGGTCGGCATCGGCAATCAGCTCATAAGTGTCGATGGCCAGTTCGTTCTGCTTCAGGCGCTCATAGAGGTCGGCCAGCGTCAGCCGCGCCAGACCATTGTCAGGTTTCAGATAAAGGGACAGGCGCAGATAGATCATCGAAGCGATTTCTTCGCCCTGCTGGCCGCCTGCCGCGCCCAGCCCATAAAGCACCTCCGCGGCTCCGTCCTGCTCATTGGCAATCAGCGGCGGCAGGGGTTTTCCCGCATTCAAATCGGCCAGAGCGGCCATGACAATCGGATGGCTTGGCAGCAGTTTATCAAAGGCCTGATAGGTGCGGATCGCCGCCTCGCGGTTGTCGCGGGACAGAAAACGGGCATAGGCATCCACAAGGCGCAGGGTGCGGTTATCGAGACGATAGGCCGTGGCCAGACGGTCCGCCGCCTCATCCCTATCCCCGCTCAGATCAGCCATCATACCGGCATGATAATTGCGGAACACCTGAAGGCTGGGGTCTTTCAGCTTGTCCACCAACGCTATGGCTGACTTGACCTTGCCACTGCCGTCAAGCGCCCAGGCATCCAGCAAAGTCGAGGTGACATCCCTGCCCGATGCCCCCTGCTTTTGCAGATAATGCACAGCTTTATCAAAATGCTTGTCATGGATGGCCTCAACGGCAAGGGCAAGTGTCGCCAGTCCGCTGCGCGGGTTGATCCGCTGCTCGATCCGCGCCAAACCAAAGGCCGCGTCCATATCACCATTGGCCAGCGCGGATAAAAAGGCCCGCTCAACCAGCTCGCCATTGCGCGGGTCAAGACGCCAGGCCTCCTGAAAGAAGGTCGAGGCCGCCAGCGTATCCCGTTCAGCCCCCGCAATCAGCGCGGCAAGATAATTTCCGGCCCGCGTTTCGCCCACTTCAAATGGGGTTGCCACAATCAGCGGCTCACGGGCCCGGGCCAGATTCGCACTGCCGGATATAACCAGTCCGGCGAGAACTGAACATTTCAGAAGATTATGCCAGATATTTTGCAAGGAACGCCCTTTCATCGGACGATATTTTGGTGTGGTTATGCTTAAGCTCAGAACAGGCCTGACCAAGAGATAGGCCAAAGCAAAGCGACCGTGTCAACAACATATTGAACCATCGCCCCGCAATGACCTCTCGCGGGAGTTTAAACTACATCCCGGCATAATTGGGGCCACCCGACCCTTCCGGCACAGTCCAGTTGATATTTTGGGCCGGATCCTTGATGTCGCAGGTTTTGCAATGCACGCAATTTTGCGCATTGATGACAAAGCGCGGGTCAGTTTTGGTGGCCTCATGGCCATAAACGACCTCATAGACCCCCGCCGGACAATAGAGCCGCGCCGGTTCGCCATAGAGCGGCAGATTATGCGCCACCGGCACGGCGGCGTCCTTTAACCGCAGATGCGCAGGCTGGTCCTCCTCATGATTGGTGGAGGACAAAAACACCGAGGAGAGCTTGTCAAAGGAGATTTTACCGTCCGGCTTGGGGTAAACAATCGGTTTGACATCCTTCAGCGGCTTCAGCGTGGCATAATCAGGCTTGCCATGTTTGAGAGTGCCAAACAGCGACAGGCCGAACAGCTGGTTCGTCCACATGTCCAGCCCGCCCAGCGCAATGCCGATATAGGTGCCAAACTTTGACCAGAGCGGCTTGACATTGCGCACCCGCACCAGATCCTTGCCAATATCCGAGGCGCGCCAGGCCTGTTCATAAGAGCTCAGCTCGTCATGGGCACGCCCGGCGGCCAGCGCACTCACCAGATGCTCTGCCGCCAACATGCCGGACAGAATCGCATTATGCGACCCCTTGATGCGTGGCACATTGACAAATCCGGCCGCGCAGCCCAGCAGCGCACCGCCCGGGAAGCATAATTTTGGCACAGACTGATAGCCGCCCTCCGTAATGGCGCGGGCACCATAGGCAAGGCGCTTGCCCCCCTCGAACAGCGGCGCAATGGAGGGATGTGTTTTGAAGCGCTGAAACTCGTCAAAGGGCGAGAGAGTCGGGTTGGTATAGTTAAGGTGCACAACAAAACCGACCGAGACCAGATTCTCGTCAAAATGATAAAGGAAGGAGCCGCCGCCGGTGGTGCCGTCCAGCGGCCAGCCGAAGGAATGCTGCACAAGGCCGGGCTGATGTTTAGCCGGGTCAATCTGCCACAGCTCCTTGATGCCAATGCCATATTTTTGCGGCTCGCGGCCCTCGTCCAGCCTATATTTGGCAATCAGCTGCTTGGAGAGCGAGCCGCGCGCGCCCTCCCCCAGCAAGGTATATTTGCCACGCAGCTCCATGCCGCGTGTATAGGCCGAGTTGGGCTTGCCATCCTTGCCGATACCCATATCGCCTGTGGCAATGCCGATCACCTCGCCCGAGTCGCCATATAAAACTTCAGCGGCAGCAAAACCGGGATAAATCTCGACCCCCAGAGCCTCCGCTTTTTGGCCAAGATAACGCACAACCGTGCCCAGCGAGCCAACAAAATTGCCGTGATTGTTCATCAAAGGCGGCATCAGCGCATTGGGCAGGCGCACCGAGCCTGCCGGCCCGAGAAAATAAAACTTGTCCTGTCGCACTTCGGTTTTGAGGGGGCGGTCCGCATCCGTGCGCCATTCCGGCACCAGACGGTCAAGGCCGATCGGGTCAATCACCGCGCCGGATAAAATATGCGCGCCCACCTCCGAGCCTTTTTCCACCACAACGACGCTCAAGTCGCTATTGAGTTGCTTGAGATGAATAGCAGCCGCCAGACCGGCAGGGCCAGCCCCCACGATCACAACATCATAATCCATGCTCTCGCGTGGTGGCAGCTCAGACTCATTGCTCATCATCATCCCCTTCAACCGGTGTTTCGCACGCACATGCAAAACGCGAACAGATCACATGCATTATAATTGCCCTGTCTCGCCTCGAAGGACAAGATATGCTAGTCACGCTTTATGGAAGATCGGACAGAAACTTTAGGCGAAACAGAATTTCTGCATCCGCAGCACGCGGTCGCGGCGCTTGAAGCCCTGTTTCACTGGTATGAGGCCATGGGCGTTGACGAGGCGCTGACCGAAACCCCGCGTGACTTTTTTGCCGAATATAAAATCAGATCCGAAACAGTCCCGCAGCCCAGCGTGCCCGGCCGGGCGCCAGAGCCGCGGGCACCGCCGGTTTCAAACCCGCGCCCTGCCCCCGCACCTCTGGCCAGCCCCGATGAAGCCATATCGGAAGCCACAACTCTGGCCCGGCACGCCGGAACATTGGCGCAGTTGCACGCCGCTCTTGCCGAATTTGAAGGCTGCCCGCTGCGCCGCTCCGCGCAAAATCTGGTGTTTGGCACGGGTGCGGTGCAGCCGCGCGTGATGGTGATGGGCGAAACACCGGACAGGGATGATGACAACAGCGGCCAGCCTTTCTCCGGCCTGCGCGGCATTCTTCTGCAACGGATGCTGCGCGCCATCGGCATTTTGCCGGAGCAGAGCTATCTCGCCCAGATTGTGCCCTGGTTTCCGCCCGGCAATATGATGCCCGCCCGGCACCATATAGACACATGCCTGCCCTTTGCCCTGCGCCACATTGCACTGGTGCAGCCGCAAAGCCTGATCTGCCTTGGCTGGGCCGCCGAAAAGCTCAATATTGGCAAAAATTCCAACGGAATCGGCACATTTACATTCGAAGGCCGCACGATTCCGGTGCTGGCACTGCCCGATTTAGGCGAGATCATGCGCACGGCAGCCCGCAAACGCAAGGCTTGGGACGGTCTGCGCATATTGTCGAAACAGATCAGCCACAGCTGATGCCGTTCACCGCTCCTGCCGCAGGCTTCTGGCTTTCAGAACTTTAAACCGCCAAAGCTGACGGCGCACAAGCCCCGGATCAAGCGGTTTCAACCCCGCCACGATACTTCGGGGCGCCAGAAACCCCACCCTTTCCGGCGCAAACACAGCCCTCAGCCAGTTGCCGCCCTGGGCCTCGATCATGAGAGGCGCGGGCACGGCAGCCGTATAAATATGATTCGCCAACCGGTCAGCCAGTTGGCCATCCAGCGCAAAACCGGCATTGAGCACCAGAACAACATCAGATTTCATGCCATTGACCGCGTCGGATGACGCATGAGAGCCAAAAACAGCAGCCCCGGCCTCATCCGCAAGATGCAACAGGCCTGCATCTGTCGCATCAGCCAGAATCACGACATCACGCACCAATCCCTCGACAGCAAAAGGCACAAGAGCCGCCAGCGTGCGTGACACATCGCGCAGGCGTGCCTCCGGCATCCCCCGCCCTGTCCAGATCAACACAGAAATCATGTCCCCTCCGCGCTCATGCCTCGTCACGCCACAAGGCTTGTCCGTTTGTATAAATTGCAAATTGCATTTGACCAATGAATTTTTGTTTACTATTTGTTCTTTGTTTGCTATTTGTTCTAATCCCTAGTGTTCAGATGGATGTTCTCATGGCCATTGCAGTTTCAAAATCTCGCCCCTGCGACGACCCTGCGCCGGTTCTTGCCATTGCTGCCGACCGGCGGCGTGGGCGCGGCGCTTTGTCCAATGCCGCAGGCCGGTTTGAGCCATTGCAACGAGCCATTACGGATGATGGCTGGGCAACAGCGGAAACTTTGCCTGATTTCGCCACAGAAGTGATCGTGGAGCGGCCCAAATCCGTGATCACGCGCAATGAATCACCCGATATTGGGTTTGACCGCTCCATCAACCCCTATCGCGGCTGTGAGCATGGCTGTGTCTATTGTTTTGCGCGGCCCACCCATGCCTATATGGGCCTCTCCCCCGGTCTGGATTTTGAAACCAAACTTTTCGTCAAGGAAGGTGCGGCACAGGTTCTGGAGCGGGAACTGGCCCGTCCCGATTATCAGCCCAAGCTCATTGCCATTGGCACGAATACCGACCCTTACCAGCCGATTGAGAAGCGGCACAGGCTGATGCGCTCCATTCTGGAGGTTCTGGCGCGGGCCAACCATCCCGTCGGCATTGTCACAAAATCGGCACTTGTGCAGCGTGATATCGACATTCTCCAGCCTATGGCGGCCAAAGGGCTGGTTAAAGTTGCCATTTCCATCACCACATTGGATCCGGTGCTGGCCCGCAAACTTGAACCACGCGCACCCACGCCCGCCCGACGGCTGGAAACCATCCGGGTGCTGGCTGCGGCGGGCATTCCGGTGTCGGTTATGGTGGCGCCAATCATTCCGGCCATCAATGATGCGGAAATAGAGACAATCCTCACCCGCGCCCATGCTTATGGCGCCGAAAGCGCGGGCTATGTGCTGCTGCGCCTGACCGGCGAGGTGAAAGACCTGTTCCGGCAATGGCTGCTGGAACATTATCCCGACAAAATGCGGCATGTTATCTCGCTGGTGCAATCCACACAGGACGGGCAGGATTATAATTCAACCTTTGGCCGGCGCATGACCGGCACCGGCCCCTATGCCTGGATGCTGGGGCGACGCTTTGAACTGGCCAGCCAGAAGCTCGGCCTTGACAAGAGCCGCCTCCGATTACGCACAGATCTGTTTGTTCCGCCACAGCCTGCTGGCACACAGCTCAATCTATTCTAAAAAGGGCAACACATGACAGAACAGGGTTTTTTCGGCGTGACGCTAGGTGTGGCCGACATGCCGTCCGCAACCGCATTTTATAACCGGCTTGGCTGGCCAAAGGGACAGAGCACAAGCCCGGCCCCTGCGACATGCTTCACGCTGGGGCCAATCTGCATCACGCTTTTGCCACGAGACACATTGATCGAGGCGGCGGGATTGCTGAGTTTTTTCGACATGGACAGTATCTGCCCCTGCATGACCATAAATATCCCGGTCGCCAGCCCTGCGGATGTGGAGGCCTATCTGCAAAACGCCAGATCCGCCGGGGCAACCGTGCTTAAACCGGCGCAAAACCAATCCGACGGCAGCTGTTCCGGTTATTTTATGGACCCCGATGGCCATATTTTTGAAATTGCTTATACTGCCCCTCACCTTGGGCCTAACCGGGAATAATCATGTCCATATCCGCCGCCAGCACGCCCGACTATGCCTTTGAAACGGCCCTTCATGCTGAAGGCAAGCGCCTGATTGCCGGCATTGACGAGGTCGGGCGCGGCGCACTGGCCGGGCCGGTGACCGTGGCCGCCGTCATTCTTGATCCGGACAACCTGCCCAGCGGCCTGAACGATTCGAAAAAACTCTCGCCCAAGCAGCGCGAAGAGCTGTTCGCCCTCATCACCCAAAATGCACGGGCCATCAGCATTGCCTATGGCCCGGCAAGGGAAATTGACAGCATCAATATCCGGCAAAGCACATTGGCCGCCATGACCCGCGCCGCGCGCGCGCTGGTGCCGCGCCCCGACCATCTGCTGATTGATGGCCGCGACATTCCGCCTGATCTGAAGATTCCCGCCACAGCCCTCATCAAAGGGGATAGCAAAAGCCTGTCGGTTGCCGCCGCATCAATCATCGCCAAGGTGACACGGGACAGGCTGATGGCGCAGATCGACCCGCAAAATCTTTACGGTTTCAGCCGCCATGTCGGCTATGGCACGGCACAGCATCTCGCAGCATTAAAAAAATATGGGGCGGGGCCTTACCACAGATTCAGCTTTGCGCCGGTTGCCAGCCTCGTTTAGGCCGGAATTGGGCTCACTTTAAGTGTTTCTTATGAAAGGCGTTCGGAAAAGGGACAAGGGCGCCACTGCCGCATAAACGCCATATTTACCTTAATTGCCGCATCCTCCGGTTGTCAGTTGCGTAACCGGTGTGTGTCATGAGTGTTTCATATACTGGGAATGTTGGATCAAAACCTCGGATAAAGGTCTCGCGTACCGAGGTTTTGAGCCCACCACTCCCTAAAAACAAAATTATTCTGGGTGACTGCGTCGCCTCACTCAATGCGCTGCCAGCCCGCTCTGTCGATCTGGTTTTTGCCGATCCGCCCTATAATCTGCAGCTTGAGGGCCAGCTTCACCGCCCCGACAACAGTCTTGTCGATGCCGTGGATGATGACTGGGACAAATTCCAGAATTTTGCCGCCTATGATGCCTTCTGCCGGGACTGGCTGAGCGCGGCGCGGCGCGTGATGAAAGAGGATGCAACCATTTTCGTCATCGGTTCCTATCACAATATTTTCCGTGTCGGCGCGCTGATGCAGGATATGGGCTTCTGGATTTTGAACGACATCGTCTGGCGCAAGGCCAATCCCATGCCGAATTTTCGCGGACGGCGCTTCACCAATGCTCATGAAACCATGATCTGGGCGTCAAAATCCGCCTCGGCGAAAAATTACACCTTCAATTATGAAGCCCTGAAGGCCGGCAATGATGACTGCCAGATGCGCTCGGACTGGTATTTTCCCATCTGCACCGGCGCTGAACGTCTCAAGGATAAGGACGGACGCAAAACCCATCCGACCCAGAAACCGGAATCACTGCTCAGCCGCATCATCATGAGCACGACCCAGCCGGGCGACCTTGTGCTGGATCCGTTTTTCGGCACGGGCACAACAGGAGCGGTGGCCAAGCGTTTGGGCCGCGATTTCATCGGGCTGGAGCGGGACGAAACCTATGCACAGGCGGCGCAGGCACGCATAGATGCGGTCACGCCCTTGCCGCATGCGGCCATTGCGGAGGCGCCCGCCAAACGCACCGAGCCCCGTGTGGCCTTTGCCACGGTGGTGGAGGCGGGGCTGATTCAGCCCGGCACAAAACTGGTGGATGCGCGCGGACGGTTCGAATCTGTCGTGCGGGCTGACGGAACCCTGCTGTTCGAGAATATGATCGGCTCGATCCACAAAATCGGCGCATTGGCGCAAGGCCTGCCGGCCTGCAACGGCTGGACCTTCTGGCATATTGAAACCGCCAGAGGCCGCGTGGTGATTGACAGTCTGCGCGAATCCATCCGCGCCGACATGCGTCAGGCGGCAGAATAGGCCGCCCGGCGCGGAGAGTTGCGAGGGCGGAAAGCCAACTGATTTATAGCTAGAGCTTTGTAAATTCTATTCAAATTCAACCAGAATTTCGTGCCTGTCACAATAGGCCTCGATCATTTCGGCCAGTTTGGCCAGATCTTCAAGGCTGATTTCGGCATCAGCGGGTTCCTGCCAGACCGACAGATCATCCAGAAACACCAGAAGGTCGGGACCGTCCTCCCCCTCCGGCTGGTGACTGACGGGAATCACGGCTTTTTTCTTACCGAGGGTGATTTTCAGTTCGTCTTGGGTGATTTCAATCGTCATTGTGCTGAACCTTCATTAAAACCTTGCGCATCAAGGTGGGCCAGGCCTCCTTTTCGAGCCGCTCCCGGGGCATCCAGCGGTAGGAGTCCGGAGCCGGAACATCGGCTGTTTCCGCCTGAAACAGGGTCAGTTCCAGCGCAAAATGCGTAAAAACATGACGTATAACCGCATGACTCTTATGCCAGTTTGCGGCAAGAGGGGCAAATTTTACAGCCTCCTCCGGCATAAAATCGGGCGTCCAGTCGGTTGTCGGTAATTCGGTCATGCCGCCCAAAAGACCCTTGGGCGGGCGCGAACGCACCAGAACCGCCCCGTCGCTGCGGCGCAGATAAAACACGGCCCCGCGCCGCTCCGGCCGCGCGGCTTTGGCGAGCTTTCGAGGAAACGCCTCAGCATGGGCCAGTTTTGCAGCCCGGCACACCGGTTGAAGCGGGCAAATCAGGCAATCCGCGCGCTTGGGCTGGCAGATGGTCGCGCCCAGATCCATCATGGCCTGAGCAAAATCGCCACAGCGCTGATCGGGCGTGAGCCGGTCCATGCCCGCGCGGATTTCCGGTCTTGCGGCGGGCAGCGGCGTTTCAATGGCAAAAAGACGCGTGATCACCCGCTCGATATTGCCATCCACCACCACCGCCCGCTGACCAAAAGCAATAGCGGCAATGGCCGCCGCCGTATAGGGGCCTATGCCCGACAAACTGCGCAAATCCGCCTCGTCACGCGGAAAACGGCCCTGCCGCTCGGCCAGCGCTGCGGCGCAGGCATGAAGATTGCGGGCGCGTGAATAATAGCCCAGTCCGGCCCATGCCGACATAATATCGGCAGCAGGGGCGGCGGCCAGCGCCTTCACATCCGGCCAGAGGCGGATGAATTTCTCGAAATAAGGCACCACCGCCGTTGTCGTGGTTTGCTGAAGCATGATTTCAGACAGCCAGACATGATAAGCGTCAGGGGTTTGCCCCGGCGCGGCACGCCAGGGAAAACTGCGACGGTGCTGATCATACCACGCCAGCAGCAGCGGCGCGGCATGATCAGAAATGTTTAAGGCGTGATGAGCTGACATTTATATGATATGTAACGCGGCACGCTGTTCAATCAACCCAAAAGGTGACCCATCGTCTCCGCACCCAAAAAAACCGGATTCAAAAGCAAGGGTGCTGTGCCGCTGGCCGATTTTGTCGCGCCGGCAGTGGGCGATGCCTTTTCCAGATTCGGCTTTTCGCAGGGTGACCTCATCCTGCACTGGCCCGATATTATCGGCGCACAGCTGGCCGCCCATTGCCGCCCGCTGAAGCTGCAATGGCCGCGCACCAGCCGCAAAGCTCCCGAACAGACCCCCGCCGAACTGGCCACTCTGATTTTGCAGGTGGAGAGCTATGCCGCGCTGGATGTGCAGCACATGTCCGGCACCATTCTGCAACGCGTAAACACATTTTTCGGCTGGCGCTGCATCGGCAAAATCAGCCTGCGGCAGGGCCCCCTGCCCAAAACCAGCGCCGCGCGCGCCGTGCGCCGCCCCGATTCAGCCTGTCTGGCCCAGGCGCAGGAGGTCACAGCCGATATTGAGGATGCGCCGCTGCGCGCCGCGCTGATCCGGCTGGGTGCACAGGTTTTATCGCAGAAATAAGGCTGGCGGAGGCTGCAGGCTTGATCCGCACCGGCGCGTCCTGTAACACAGCATCAGCATTCTCACATCATGATATGAAGCGTTAAAATATCTTCACTGTACATCCGGCCTCTTTTATTAAGAGAATGAACAGACTTTCTGAACTCCCGCGTCCTGAACAGAGGTATCCATGTTGCCCTTGCATTTTATCCAAACCCGCCTCACCCGCCGCCCTGTTCTGGGCGCAATCGGTTTGACGGCCTTGCTTGGCGCCCTGCCGGCTCAGGCACAAACCGCCGCCAAGCCGGACAAAGTCTCGATGGATGATCTCATGGCGGCCAATGCCTTAAGCGATGTGGTGCTGGGCGGGGCTGATGCCAAAGTCACCATCGTTGAATATGCCTCGATGACCTGCACCCATTGTGCGCGGTTTCATGAGGAGGTTTATCCGGCGCTTAAGGCTAAATATATCGACACCAACAAAATCAAATTCATCCTGCGCGAATTTCCGCTGGACCCGCTGGCCACAGCCGGTTTCATGCTAGCCCGCTGCGCCGGATCGGATGAAAAACGCACAGCATTGGTGGACCTGATGTTCAGCCAGCAGAAAAGCTGGGCCTTTGTGGACAAGCCGATTGAAGCCCTGCTCAATTTAAGCAAGCAGGCCGGTTTCACACAGGAGGCCTTCGAAGCCTGCCTGAAAAACCAGAGCCTCTATGAGGGCATCAACAAAATCAGGGATCGTGCATCCGAAAAATTTGGTGTGGATGCAACGCCAACCTTCTATATCAATGGCCAACGCCGGAGCGGGGAAATGTCGATTGATGAACTGGACAAAGCCATCACCCCTCTGCTCGCGCCATAAAACTGCGCATCTGGCGACACAATTAATGGCGGTGACGCCATGATCTTCTCACGCCTGAAACTGCACGGGTTCAAAAGTTTTGTCGATAATGGCGAATTTCTGATTGAACCCGGGCTCACCGGCATTGTCGGCCCCAATGGCTGCGGCAAGTCCAACCTTGTCGAGGCTCTGCGCTGGGTGATGGGCGAAAGCTCCTATAAAAATATGCGCGCCTCCGGCATGGATGACGTGATTTTTTCCGGCAGCGGCAACCGCCCGGCCCGCAACATTGCCGAAGTGACGCTGGTCATCGACAATACAGACCGCACGGCCCCCGCAGCCTTCAACCAGAGTGATATTTTAGAGGTCACACGGCGTATTGAACGTGAATCCGGCTCTGTCTATCGCATCAACGGGCGCGAGGTGCGCGCGCGCGACGTGCAGTTGCTGTTTGCGGATGCCTCCTCCGGTGCGCGCTCCCCCGCCATGGTGCGGCAGGGTCAGATCGGCGAGATTATTTCAGCCAGACCGCAGCAAAGACGCCGCATTCTGGAAGAAGCCGCCGGCGTATCCGGGCTCTATTCACGCCGGCATGAGGCTGAAATGCGCCTCAAAGGTGCGGAAGACAATCTTTTGCGGCTGGACGATGTTGTGCGGCAGTTGCAGCTTCAGGCCGATGCGCTCGCCATACAGGCGCAACAGGCGGCGCAATATCGTGCATTTTCAGCCGATATTCGTCGTATAGAGGCGCTTCTCCTGCTGCTGGCCTATAGAGACGCCGATGCGCAGGCGATCAAATTGCGGGCGCAGCTTAGGGAGGCCAAACGCGACATCGAGGAGCGGCAGGTGATGCAGGTGCGCGCCGCCCGCGATCAGGCGCTGGCCGCAGCCGATCTGCCACATCTGCGCGAGGCCGAAGTGCGGGCGGGGGCCGCCATGCAGCGGCTCGTTCTTGCGCGGCAGGACATTGAATCGCAGGAAAAACAGTCCATAGCCCGCAAAGAGGAACTCTCTCGCCAGATGGTTCAGATCGAACGGGACAAGGCCCGTGAGCAGGCGCTGGTCAGCGATGCCAGCGACATGCTGCGCGCCATAGAGGAACAGCGCCACACTCTGGAAAACACCCATATTCCGGATCAGGACGAGGCCCTCAGAGCCGAGGTCAGTGCCGCCCAGTCCCGCGTGACAGCAGCCGAGGAGGCTCTGGCTGAAATTCAGGGGGAGCTGGCGCGGCGGCAGGCCGAAATTTCAGTCGCAACCGCGGCCGTGAACGAACAGCAGCGCCGCATTGACAGTTTCACTGCCGAACTGGCCCGTCTTGAGCGGGAGGAGGCCGCCCTGCCCCGTCCCGACCATGAGCAGCAGGCGCGGCTGGTTGCTGAACTCAACCAGCGCCTCACCCAGCGCAACGCACTGGAAGAAACGCTCACGCAGGACAATGCAGCTATCGCCCGGCTCAGGCAGGAGGAACAGCAACAGCGCGGGCCGCTGACCAGAGCCGAACAGGACGCGCAGCGTCTGGAGACGGAATTGCGCACGTTGAGGAAAATGCTGAGCCCGCCTGCCCGCACGCAGGGCGCAATGGTTCTGGACGAAATTCAGGCCGAAAAAGGTTATGAAATTGCCTTGGGGGCCGCACTTGGCGATGATCTTGAGGCGTCGCTGGCGCTGGATGCCCCCGCCCATTGGGCCCGCACCGAGGCCGGAACAGCGCCAGCCCTGCCTGACGGCGTGGTGCCTCTGGCGCAATTTATTCAGGCCCCTGCGGCTTTGCAGCGGCGGCTGGCCCAAATCGGCATTGTTGCGCGTGAACAAGGCGCGGCTTTGCGCGGCAAACTCGCGCAGGGCCAAAGACTGGTCTCTGTGCAAGGGGATCTCTGGCGCTGGGACGGATATAGCGTGGCCGCCAACACGCCCTCGCCCGCCGCCCAGCGGCTGGTCGAGCGCAACCGGCTTGAAGATTTGCGGCGTGCGGCGGAAAGCGCACGCACCCACGCCAGCGCGCTGCACGCCACCTTTGCCACCTTGCAGGGCCAAATCCGGCAATCGGAGGCACAGGAGCTCAAAAACCGCAGCTTATTGCGCGACCTGACCCGCCAATATGAAAAGGCGCGAGACACTCTGGCCGATTTTGAGCGGGCTCAGGCCCAGACCGAGTCCCGCCGCAGCACCATCCTCGATGCTCAATCGCGGACACAGACCAGCCTTGACGAAGCCACCCTCAAAAAACAACAGGCGCAGGCGGCTTTGATGGAATTTTCAGCGCCGGAGGCACTGCAAGTCCGGTTTGAGGCCGCCAAACGCACCACGCAAGAGGCCCGGGAACAGCTGCTTGCGGCTCATGCTGCCCTCAACAGCTTCATTCAGGAGCGCGCGGCGAAAATCCGCCGCCTGAAAGACCTTGACCGGGATCAGGCCTCTTGGGCCGAGCGCCAGAAAGGTGCCGCTGATCAGGCCCGTGAATTTGAATTCCGGCTGATGGCCGCCAAAGCCGAACATGACAAACTTGCGCAGGCGCCGGATCATTTTGACACCATGCGCGCGGCCTTGCGCGATGAAACCATCAAGGCTGAACAGAGCCTCAAAGCCGCCAATGATCAGCGCGCCGCCGGTGAATCGCGCCTGAGCGCAGCAGATAAAGCGGCGCGGCTGGCGCAGGAGGCCATGTCAGCGGCGCGTGAGGAACTGGCGCGGCTGGAAACCCGCGCGGAAAATGCCGAAACCCGCTTAGGCGACATCATCCGGCATATGGACGAAACCTTTCAGTCCGCACCCGAGCAACTGGCCGAACTGGCCGGCCTTGCCGAAGCCGATGCGCCCGACCTGCGCAGTGCCGAAAAACAGCTGGCACAGCTCAAACAGGCGCGGGACCGGCTGGGCGCGGTCAATTTGCGGGCCGAAACCGAACTGGCCGATGTCAGTGCCCGCCGCACACACCTTCTGGCCGAACATGCGGATCTGACCGAGGCCATCCGCCGTCTGCGTCTGGCCATTCAGGCGCTCAACCGCGAGGGCCGCCAGCGCCTGCTCAGCGCCTTTGACCAGATCAATGCCCATTTCAAAGATCTGTTCACCACCCTGTTTGGCGGCGGCGCGGCGGAACTGCAACTGGTCGAATCGGACGATCCATTGGAGGCGGGGCTTGAAATTCTCGCCCGCCCGCCCGGCAAAAAACCGCAGACCATGACCCTGCTCTCGGGCGGCGAGCAGGCCCTCACCGCCATGTCGCTGATTTTTGCGATTTTTCTGACGAACCCCTCACCCATCTGTGTGCTGGATGAGGTGGACGCGCCGCTCGATGATTCCAATGTCGAACGGTTCTGCGATCTTCTGGAGGACATGAGCCGGCGCACACAAACGCGGTTTCTGACCATAACCCATAATCCGATCACCATGGCGCGGATGAACCGGCTGTTTGGTGTGACAATGGCCGAACGCGGGGTGAGCGAACTGGTTTCCGTGGATCTGGAAACCGCCGAGCGTTTTGCGGATATAAGCTGACAGGACAGTGGTGACCAAATTGACAGACAATGACCAAACCGACCTCAAAGCCCGCCTCGAAAAGCTGAAATCCGGCCTTGAGGCTCACAAAGCGGCTGAGCAGCACCACAGCCAATCCTCAGGCCCCAAGGCTGAGAATATGGGGCAGGCGATGAGTCTGGGCATTCGCGTGCTTTCGGAATTTATAGCGGCAGTGGTGGTGGGCGGCCTGCTGGGCTGGCAATTTGACAGCTGGCTGGGCACAGCGCCGGTGCTTCTGCTGCTGTTTCTGCTGCTGGGCATCATAGCCGGCTTCTGGAATGTCTACCGGATTGCGGCAGCCCCGCCACGCCCAGCAATAAATCCGGACAAGACAGGGTATAAAACCAAGGAGTAATAAAAAGCCCTATTGAAAAACCCCGCACAACAGGGTAAAGCGCCTCAAGATTTATTTGTACGGCAAGATTCAATCTTAAGGACAGACACGTGAGCGCTGAAGCAGCACCAGCAATCGACCCAATCCACCAGTTCAACATCGTGCGGTTGGGTGAGCCCTTCCACATTGGCGGCGTGGATGCCTCTTTCACAAATGCCTCTCTGTTCATGGTGATTGTTCTGGGCCTGATTTCGGTGCTGATGATCATCGGCACATCGTCCAAGGCCGTTGTTCCCGGGCGCATTCAGTCTCTGGCGGAAATGTCCTATGAATTTGTGGCCAATACAGTGCGCTCCGCCGCAGGCGACGCCGGAATGCGGTTCTTCCCGCTGGTGTTTTCGCTGTTCATGTTCGTCTTTTTCTCCAACATGCTCGGCCTTGTGCCCTATACATTCACCGTCACCAGCCAGATCATCGTGACCTTCGCCCTTGCGGCGCTGGTGATTCTGACCGTGCTGGTTTACGGCTTCATCAAGCACGGAACACATTTCCTGCATCTGTTTGTTCCGTCGGGTGTTCCGGCAGCGCTGATGCCCTTCATCGTGCTCATTGAAGTGATTTCCTTTGTCTCGCGCCCGATTTCACTCTCGGTTCGTCTGTTCGCCAATATGCTGGCGGGCCACATCACCCTGAAAGTGTTTGGCGGCTTCATCACCATGATGATCGGCGCCGGGGCTATTGGCATTGTGGCCGCAGCCCTGCCCATGGCCGCGATTGTGGCGCTGACCGCTTTCGAGCTGCTGGTGGCCTTTCTTCAGGCCTATGTCTTCACCATTCTTACCTGCGTCTATCTGAATGACGCAATTCACCCGGGTCACTAATAAACATCCAACAACAGATAGTTGGCCCAAAAATATAAAACGAGGAGTAATAAAATGGATCCTGTTGCAGCAAAATACATCGGCGCTGGTCTGGCCGCTATCGGCATGGGCGTTGCCGCCGTCGGCGTGGGCGCAATCTTTGGTAACTTCCTGTCGGGCGCTCTGCGCAATCCGTCAGCTGCCGATGGCCAGTTTGGCCGCGCCTTCATCGGCGCCGCTTTGGCCGAAGGTCTTGGCATTTTCGCATTTCTGGTTGCGATCATCCTGCTCTTCGTGAAGTGATTTTTTGGGCGGCGCAGAGATTTTGCGCCGCCCCTCTTTGTTGCATATGATGCACCGGCAGGATCTCATGATCCGCCCCTTTGAAATTCAAGCTCTCTGGAATTCGTATGGCGAACACGGCTGAAACACAAGACACACACACGGGAACCGTGGCCGAAGGTGGCGCGCATCAGGGTGGTGCATTTCCGCCCTTCGATTCGGCCAATTTTGCCCCGCAACTGGTCTGGCTGGTGCTGGTTTTTGCAGTGCTCTATGTGCTGATGTCCCGCATTGCCCTGCCCCGCGTGGCCAATATTCTGGAAAATCGCCGCGCCCGCATCGCCAAGGATGTGCAGGACGCCGAAACCATGCAGCGTCAGGCTTCCGAAGCCGCGGATGCTCACCAGAAATCCATCAGCGATGCCCGTGCCAAGGCACAGGCTCTGGGTCAGGCACAGCGTGACAAACTTGCCGCTGAATCAGACACAAAGCGCAAGGCGCTCGAAGCCTCTCTGAACGCCAAACTGTCGGAAGCCGAAGCCAATATTGCGGCGACCAAAACCAAGGCGATGCAAAGCGTCAATGCGATTGCGCAGGACGCCGCTTCTGCCATCGTCCAGCAGATTTTGGGCCGCGCTCCCGCCAATGAGGCTGTCTCAGCCGCCCTCTCAACCCTGAAAAACTAAGGCGAGTGAAATTCATGGAACTGGATGCTGAATTTTTTGTCGCCGCAGGTTTTGTTTTGTTCGTTGCCCTGCTCGCCTATCTAGGTGTGCACCGCACATTGACCGCCGCTATTGACGAGCGGGCCAAGAAAATCACCGCAGAACTGGGCGAGGCTCTGCGTCTGCGCACGGAAGCGGAAGCTATTTTGTCCAGCTTCAAGAAAAAGGCACAAGAGGCCGAAGCCGAAGCCGTGCATATTGTGGCTCAGGCCAAAGCCGAAGCCGAAGCTCTGGCCAAGGACGCCGAAATGCGCGTGGCCGAATTTGTGCAACGCCGCACGGCACAGGCCGAACAGAAAATCGCTCAGGCTGAAGCACAGGCTCAGGCCGATGTGAAGGCCGCTGCCGCCGAAGCCGCCGTCAAAGCTGCCGAGATTATTCTGAAAGCAGAAACAACCGGTGAAACAGCTGCGCAATTTCTGGTCAAAGGCATAGCCGATATGAAAACCGGCCTGGGAGCCTGATCAAGTTTCAACTCTCTTTCACCGCATTAAAAAAGCACCCTTTCGGGTGCTTTTTTTATACTCGCAATTTAAAGCATGCTGTTTTGATATGGACACTCTTTATGAGCGCCCCTTATTCTCCCTCATTGAGCTTCCCACCGTCATCCTAAGCATCCCCCCTTCATCCTGAGGAGGCCGCAGGCCGTCTCGAAGGATGGGCAGAAGACTCAAGATAAGAGGCGTGGAGTTTTGAAAATGCCCCTCACCCCACCCTCACCCCGCCAGCAGGGAGGGAGAGAGAGGGTACCGTGTCAAGGCAACAGACTTTAAGACTTGATGTGTTTCTTGGCTTTTTTGGCTGGCACGGCAGATTTTCCGGCCATATCGAACCCCACCAGAATGGTGTAATCCTGATCGGCCTGCTCCCGCAACATCGGCACGGAGAAAGGTTCGGTCACGAAAGAGAAATTGCCGCTGTCATCATCACCGGAGGTGATGGTTGCGGTGGCTGTATAAAGTTTGCTGACAATCGGCTTGCCATCCGACTCCTGCCGGATCGCCACGCGGACAGGCGCGGAATATGTGCCCGCAGACCCCACAGGGCCGAGCAATGCACGCCCTGATACGCCAACCTTGATCAAAATCTTATTGTCCACCACAGAACATTCGCGCGCAACAGTGCCAATCGCAAATTGGTAACGGACATTCTCATTCGTGGTGCCACCGGCAAAATAACGCGCAGCAGCCGTCCCATCCTGAATTTCAATGGTCGGACAATCCACATTCACAACTTCTTTTTTCGGCTGCACCGCAATAGAAGGGGGGGTTGTCGTGTTGAAGGCCAGAAGATTGGCCATTTTATCACTGATGGACGAATTGCCCGGCTGGGACGTGTCTGCACCGGAGACACATCCGGCCAGCAACAAGGCCATGCTGCCAAAACCCGCCTGACGCACCTTGCCCATCCATATATTTTGCATTGGTTACTCCTGAAAAACACTCAACCTGTTCGAGAACAGACCATTTAAACCAAGCCTGACCGGCTTAACCCTCATGTGCAGTGGCGCGACTATGCACTGCGCATTCCAACTCGGCAAGGCACTCTGTTGCCTTGGGGCAGAAAGCCTTATTTAATCTGATCATAGCCTTCTTTGAACCCTGCAAGGGTCAGAGGAATACCAATGCCTTCTTCCGGCGTCTGGAAAATGATGAAGGTGGCGGTTTTGCCGGTCTTCAGCTGATCGATCAATTTGTCATCCATAATCACTTCGGCAACGCATCCCGTCGGCAGACAACGGACAAAACCTGTGCTGCCCACATCCGCAGAGTCAATGCGCAACCCAATACCCTTGGGAATCAGCACGCCCAGCGGCGAGATAATGCGCATCAGCCGATTTTTTCCGTCTGCGGTTTTGAAGGCAATGACCACAAGATTAATATTCGGGCGGTCCTCGGCGGCCACGCTCTGCACCAAAGCGCAGGTTTCACGGCTGGCCCCGGGAGGGGTTTCGCAGCGCATCTCCCAATCCGCAAACTTCTGTTTGACCACCCCTTGCGCCATAGCTGAGGGTGTTGCAGCGAAAAAACAGGCAGAAACGAAGGCCAGTCCCAAATAGTTCAATGCTTTAAATTTCATCAAATTCATGTTTCTCTTCGCTCCGAAGCTGGCCGCGGCCACACCAAACACCGAGATTCGGGTCGTCGCAATCACCCTAACATTCATATCATTGGCCATTATTCACTTTAAAAACAAGTGAGAAGCGGATTTACACACCCGTTTTTTGCCGGAATTTATATTTTTCTGCCAGCATGTCCGTCAGAATGGAGGATTGCGGCAATATGACGACACAAACGCCGTGGCTTTGCGCATACCAGCCTGCCGCGCATCCTTTTCGCATAAAGCCGGGAGGAAACGGCGCGCCGTGCAATTTTTCCAGATTATGCGTCATTTGGACGCGAGACAAATGTTGAAGTGCATCTTTATTGCCGCTAAGTATGGATAGGTGTAAAAGATCGCTTGTGTGCTGTCTTGATCTGGATCAAATCCCGATCAGATGACGATGTTATCAGGGGCAATGTGAATGACTATAAAGATGTTTGGACATGTATCACGCGGTTTAGCGGGTAAATGTGCTGGCTTGGCTGGCATTTTTAGTCTTCTGGCCTCGCGTAGTGCAGAAGCCGCCGGAATCGGCATGGCGGAACCGGGCCAGATCGGCTTTCAGGAAGCGGTAACAGATGTCGCGCGCGACATTCACTGGTTTCATGACGGTCTTCTTTTGCCCATCATTTCAATAATCTGCCTGTTTGTGCTGGCATTGCTGGTCTTTATCGTGATCAGATTTAATGACAAGTCCAATCCGGTTCCCTCCAAAACCACCCATCACACCGGTCTTGAAGTGGCCTGGACCATCATCCCCGTGATGATTTTGGTGATCATTGCAATTCCCTCGTTCAAATTGCTGACCAAGGAAATTGTGATTCCGAAGGCGGACATCACCCTGAAAGTCACAGGCAAGCAATGGTACTGGTCCTATGAATATCCAAAAGATCAGGGCGGTTTCGGCTTTGATTCGCTGATCACCGAAGAGGACAAGCTGAAGCCCGGCCAGCCGCGCCTGCTGACCGTGGATAATGAGGCGGTTGTCCCCGTTAACAAGGTTGTCCGCATCCAGATCACAGCGGCTGACGTTATCCACTCCTTTGTGCTGCAGTCCTTTGGTATCCGTATGGATGCTGTTCCCGGTCGCCTGAATGAAACATGGTTCAAGGCCGAGCGCGAAGGCATCTATTACGGTCAGTGCTCCAAGCTCTGCGGCAAGGATCATGCCTTCATGCCGATTGCAGTGCGTGTTGTTTCCGAGGAGAAATATGCGCAATGGCTGGAGGACGCCAAGAAAAAATATGCTTCCAATGGTCAGGTTCCATTGAATTTTGCTGAAAATACTGCGGTCACCCCGCAAATCCAAAATTAATCACGTCAAGGTTTCGAGGATTTCTCAATGGCAAGTACGGACACTCACGCACATGGCGACCATGCGCATGACCATCATGAGCATGCCCTGCCAACCGGATGGCGGCGGTATCTCTTTTCAACAAATCACAAAGATATTGGCACGCTTTATCTGATTTTCGCAGTTTTTGCCGGTTTGATCGGCGGCGCATTGTCGGTTGTCATGCGCATGGAGCTGCAGAATCCGGGAATCAGCGTTTTCAATCACATCGCCGCATTCATGACAGGTCTCTCGCCTGAGCAGGCCACCGACGCGGCGAAGAACCTGTATAATGTATTCATCACCGGCCATGGCGTCATCATGATTTTCTTCATGGTTATGCCGGCCCTCATCGGCGGTTTCGGCAACTGGTTTGTGCCTCTGATGATCGGCGCGCCGGATATGGCCTTCCCGCGCATGAACAACATCTCGTTCTGGCTGCTGCCAGCCTCCTTCACACTGCTCATCATCTCGATGTTCGTGGAAGGCGCTCCCGGCATGAACGGATTTGGCGGGGGCTGGGTGATGTATCCGCCGCTGTCCTCCAATGTCGGCCATCCCGGCCCGTCGATGGACTTCGTGATTCTGTCGCTGCATCTGGCGGGCGCTTCGTCCATTCTGGGCGCGATCAATTTTATCACCACCATCTTCAACATGCGTGCACCGGGCATGACCCTGCACCGTATGCCGCTGTTTGCATGGTCGGTGCTGATCACCGCCTTCCTGCTGGTTCTGTCCCTGCCCGTGCTGGCTGGCGGCATCACCATGCTGCTGACAGACCGCAATTTTGGCACCACATTCTTTGATCCGGCGGGCGGCGGTGACCCGATCCTGTTCCAGCATCTGTTTTGGTTCTTCGGTCATCCGGAAGTGTATATTCTGATCCTGCCCGGCTTTGGCATCATCAGCCACATTATTTCCACCTTTTCCAAGAAGCCGATTTTCGGCTATCTCGGCATGGCCTATGCCATGGTGGCCATTGGTGTGGTCGGCTTCGTGGTCTGGGCCCATCACATGTATACGGTGGGTCTGTCGCTCAACACCCAGCGTTACTTCGTATTCGCCACCATGGTGATTGCGGTGCCGACGGGTGTGAAGATCTTCTCATGGATTGCAACCATGTGGGGGGGCTCCATCAGCTTCCGCACACCGATGATCTGGGCGATCGGCTTCATCTTCCTGTTCACCATTGGCGGTGTGACCGGCGTTGTGCTGGCCAATGCGGCTGTGGATCGTGCGCTGCATGAAACCTACTATGTGGTGGCCCATTTCCACTATGTGCTGTCACTGGGTGCGGTGTTCTCGCTGTTTGCGGCATGGTACTACTGGTTCCCGAAAATCACCGGTTATATGTATAGCGAAAAGCTCGGAAATCTGCATTTTGCCTTCATGTTTGTGGGTGTGAATCTCACCTTCTTCCCGCAGCATTTCCTCGGCCTTGCTGGTATGCCGCGCCGCTACATTGACTATCCGGATGCCTATGCGCTGTGGAACTACTGGTCGTCGGTCGGCTCCTATATTTCCACAATCGGCGTGGTGATCTTCCTTGCGACGATTGTCGAGGCCTTCGCCAAGAAGCGCATCGCCGGCGACAATCCGTGGGGTGTGGGTGCAACAACTCTGGAATGGACGCTGCCCTCGCCGCCGCCCTTCCACCAGTTTGAAACCCTGCCGCGCATTACCGGCGCTGACCACTGAGCGTTCAAAACTGAAAATAGCGTGTCACCCCCTTAAAATTTAAGGGGGTGACTCATTTGTAAAGCAGCGTCAAAGGCACAAAATTATGCGCGAAGCCGCCACAGGTTCGGGGACAGACCTGCCCGACACTCACCGCATTTCATTGGCTGGCCCTGCTGATTTTATTGCCCTGCTCAAACCCCGTGTCATGTCGCTGGTGATCTTCACAGCCCTGACCGGAATGGCCATTGCCCCGCACAATCTTCATCCGCTGCTGGCTCTGTTTGCCCTTATGGCCATTGCCGTGGGCGCAGGTGCCTCGGGCGCCTTCAATATGTGGTATGATGCCGATATTGATGCCGTGATGAGCCGGACACAGAAACGCCCTATTCCCTCCGGTGTCATCACATCGGGGGAAACCCTCGGCTTCAGCCTGATTTTAAGCGGCTTTTCCGTCATGACCCTTGGCTTTGTGGCCAACTGGCTGTCTGCGGCTTTGCTCGCCTTCACCATTTTCTTTTATGCCGTTATCTACACAATGTGGCTGAAGCGCTCGACACCGCAAAATATCGTCATTGGCGGCGCGGCAGGTGCCTTCCCGCCCATGATTGGTTATGCGGCGATGAGTGGCAGCATCACATGGCAGAGCGTGGTTTTGTTTCTCATTATCTTCATGTGGACACCGCCGCATTTCTGGGCGCTGGCCTTGGTGAAATCTGCCGATTATGAAGCTGCGGCCATACCGATGATGCCCAATGTCAAGGGCAGTGCCCGCACCCGCCTCGAAATTCTGCTCTATACGATCGTGCTCGCACCTGTGGGTCTGCTGCCATGGTTTATGGGCTTTGGCGGCGTGGCCTATGGCTGCATTGCCGCCATCGGCGGCGCGGCCATGCTGGTGATGGCGGGCAGGGTTTATACAATCCGTGACGGCAAATTCGCCAATAAGGTGGCCATGCAGCTGTTTGGCGGTTCGATTCTTTATCTTTTCCTTCTTTTCGCTGTGCTGCTGGCAGAGCGTCTGGTTCCTCTCATCGGCATTTGGGCCGGCTGGATTAAATGATGACCAAACCCCTTCCCCCCCGCATTATGCTCACCCCCGAACAGGCCAAGGCGCGGCGCGCCCGCAACATTGCCATTGGCCTGTCTGTCGGTTTTCTTGTTATTGTGTTTTATGCCGTCACCATTATCAAACTGGGGTCGGCAGTTTTCCGGCAGGTCGGCTGATGATCAAAGCGAAACGCCTGACAGCGAGCATTGTTGTTGCCTCGGTCGCCGCTATGGTGGGCATGGCCTATGCGGCTGTGCCGCTGTATCAGGCCTTCTGCAAGGCCACGGGCTATGGCGGCACAACACAAACGGCAATTAAAGCACCGACACATTTGGGCAAACGCAGCATGAGCGTGCGGTTTGACGCCAATGTGGCCCCGGGCCTGAACTGGAGCTTCACACCCGAAACCCCCGCAATCGAATTGCAGGTTGGGAAAACAGCGACGGTTTTTTTCCATGTCCAGAACCTGAGCGACAGCGAGACAAGAGCCACAGCTGCTTATAATGTGGCCCCTGAAGTGATGGGCTCATATTTTGACAAGATCACCTGCTTCTGTTTCTCGGAACAAAAGCTCGGCCCGCATGAGGCTGCGGACATGCCGGTGGTGTTTTTTCTCGATCCGGCGCTGGATGCGGATGAGATGACAAAACAGGTCGATTCTGTCACACTCTCCTACACATTTTTTGCTTCTAAAAAACCGCCGCAGCCTTTAGCTTTACAGGCGGGAGCAAATCAACCAAAATTGTAAAAACAACATCAAGAATGCCCCATCTGCCATCTTGACCTGAGCGGTCAAAGAGGGCAAATGGCAAACAAGAACCAACTGAGCACCAGCACAACAGAGGTAAACCGGCTATGGCGGACGCCCATTCAAAACCAAATCACGATTATCACCTCGTTGATCCGAGCCCATGGCCGCTGGTCGCCTCGTTAAGCGCCCTTGTTACAGCCATCGGCGCCATCATGTGGATGAAGGGCCTGTCCGTTGGTGGCCTGAAAATGGGCGCCTATGTGTTCGGCGCCGGTTTTATCGGCATTCTCTATGTCATGGTGGCCTGGTGGAGCGATATCATCAATGAGGCCGAACATGGCGGCTTCCATACCCGCGTCGTGCAGATGAGCCATCGCTATGGCATGATTTTGTTCATTGCCTCGGAAGTGATGTTCTTTGTGGCCTGGTTCTGGGCGTTTTTTGACGCCAGCCTGTTTGCCGGCGAGGCACATCAATATGCCCGCGTGGAGTTCACCGGCGGTCACTGGCCACCGAAGGGCATTGAGGTGATCGACGCGTGGCATCTGCCTCTGCTCAACACTTTGCTGCTGCTGACCTCCGGCACCACAGTCACATGGGCGCATCATGCCTTGCTGCACAATGACCGCAAAGGTCTGGTTCAGGGCCTGCTGCTCACCATTATTCTCGGCGCATTGTTCACCTGTGTGCAGGCCTATGAATATGCCCATGCGCCTTTCGCCTTCAAAGGTTCCATTTATGGCGCAACCTTCTTCATGGCGACCGGTTTTCACGGCTTCCATGTGCTTGTGGGCACGATTTTCCTGATCGTCTGCCTGCTGCGCGCCGGCAATGGCCAGTTTACCGAAAAGCAGCACCTCGGTTTTGAATTTGCCGCATGGTACTGGCACTTCGTGGACGTGGTCTGGCTGTTCCTGTTCTCCTGCATTTATGTCTGGGGCTCATGGGGTGCAGCCGTCGAAGCCGCCGGTTAGGCTTTACCTGAAAATAACCACAAAGGGCGGCGATTATGTCGCCCTTTTTCATTTCAGGCCTCAGGTCTGATTGTAACGCGGGAGCAATCATGCAGGGCGACCTCTATCCACCCCTATCTCCCTATGCCACCGGCCTTGCCTGTAAATGCCCGCGTTGCGGCAACGGGCGGCTGTTCAAAGGTTTTATCGACATTCAGCCACGGTGCGAGGCCTGCGGCCTTGATCTGGCCTTTGCTGATGCCGGCGACGGCCCCGCGATTTTTGTGATGTTGCTGGCGGGCACGATTGTGCTGGGCCTATCCTTATGGATCGGAGCGATTTTTGACCCGCCCTACTGGCTGCAACTGCTGATTTGCCTGCCCCTGACGGCTTTTGTCTGTCTGGGCCTGCTGCGTCCGCTGAAAAGCCTGCTGGTCTCCTTGCAATATCGCAACAAAGCGGAACAGGGACGCCTCGACTCATGAGGCTCAGAGCTCTGATCTGGCCCAGCATTGCCGCCGCCTGTGCGCTTGGCTTGTTGCTGGGTCTGGGCTTCTGGCAGTTGCGCCGCCTCTCCGAAAAAGAAATGCTGATGGCCCGCATCGACGCGCGTATTCATCAGCCTGCCGTGTCGGTTCCGGATGAAGCGATGTGGCCACAGCTCAAGCTGGGCGATCTGGAGTATCAGCCTGTGCGCGTGAAGGGTGTGTTCCACCATGAGCACGAGGTGCTGGTGTTTGAGCCTGCGGGCAAAATCGCCGGTGAACTGGTGGCGCGCGGTTTTAATGTGCTGACCCCGCTTCAGCTTGAGTCCGGCGCAATCGTCATGATCAATCGCGGCTTTGTCACGGATGACTATGCTGATCCCGAACGCCGCAAAGCGGGGCAGATCAGCGGCGAGCAGACCATCACCGGCCTGCTGCGCCAGCCGGAGCGCCGCAATATGTTCACGCCGCCCGATAATCCGGCAAAAAACCAGTGGTTCACACAAGATCCGGCTGAAATTGCCGCCGCAAAGGGCCTTAGCCGCGTTGCACCCTTCATCATTGATGCCGACAAAACCGAAAATCCCGGCGGCTGGCCGCAGGGTGGCACAACTGTGATTGATATTCCGAACCGCCACCTTGAATATGCGGTGACATGGTTCGGACTGGCTCTGACTTTGCTCGGTGTTTATGCTTTTTTTGTGCGCGCACTGCTCCAGCGCACACGGCAAGATCAGACATCTGGCGCGTGAGCTTGCGAAAGGCCCTGTTTATCGGCTACATGCTGCCAAAAAGGAAGGATCGGTTCTGTGCATTACATTTCAACCCGTGGTCAGGCGCCCCGCCTAAACTTCGTTGATGCCTTGCTGGCCGGTTTGGCGCGTGATGGCGGCCTTTATCTTCCAGAGCATTACCCCGCTCTGACGGCGGCAGAAATTGCTGATTTTGCCGGCCAGCCCTATGTGGATGTGGCGGCCAAGGTGATCAGCAGCTTTACCGGCGACAGCTTTTCGCAGTCTGAACTCAAAGCCATGCTGACGAAGGCCTATTCCGGCTTTCGTCATGCGGCTCTTGCACCCTTGGTGCAGCTCGACAACAATCTCTTTGTGCTGGAGCTGTTTCACGGGCCCACACTGGCCTTTAAGGATGTGGCCATGCAGCTGCTGGGCCGGATGATGGATGCCGCGCTGAAAGCGCGGGGCCAGCGTGCCACCATTGTCGGCGCCACGTCGGGCGATACGGGCGCGGCCGCGATCGAGGCTTTTCGCGGGCTTGAGCAGGTGGATGTGTTCATTCTCTATCCGCATGGCCGCGTGTCGGACGTGCAGCGCCGCCAGATGACCACAGTGGCGGGGGACAATATCCACACCATCGCACTGGAAGGCACGTTTGACGATGCTCAGGCCATCGTGAAAGGCATGTTCAACCATCACCAGTTCCGTGATGAGCTGGCCCTTTCGGGGGTCAATTCGATCAACTGGGCCCGCATTGTGGCGCAGACGGTCTATTATTTCACCAGCGCCGTGGCTCTGGGTGGCCCGCACCGCAAAGTGTCCTTCTCTGTGCCCACCGGCAATTTCGGCGATATTCTTGCCGGTTATATCGCCAAGCGCATGGGCCTGCCGGTTGAGCGGCTGATGATCGGCACCAATGCCAATGATATTCTGGCCCGCGCCCTGCATGGCGGCACCTATGAGGTGCTGGGTGTGCAGCCCACCCAGTCACCGTCGATGGATATTCAGATTTCGTCCAATTTTGAACGGCTGCTGTTCGACTGCTATGACCGCGACCCCGCAGCCATTCGCACCCTGATGCAGACTCTGGCCCAGTCCGGCCAGTTCAGCTTGAGCGCGCCCGCGCTGGCCCGAATCAGAGCCGAATTTGACGCGGCCGCGATTGATGAGCCCGCCACGCGTGCCCAGATGCAGCGCACCTATCAGGACAGCGCTTACCTGCTTGATCCGCATACAGCCGTAGGGGTCGGCGCGGCGCGGCAGGTGCTGGCGCGCGACGGCGCAACGCCGGTGATTGTGCTGGGCACCGCCCATCCGGCCAAATTTCCTCAGGCTGTTGCGGCGGCAACCGGCGTTCATCCGGCGCTGCCCGCGCATCTGGCGGATTTGTTTGACCGCACAGAGCGATTTACGGTGCTTGCCAATGACCGGAGCGCGGTGGAGGCCTTCATCCGCCAGCGCTCACGCATTGAAAAAGCGTCGGCCCGCTCACAATCATGAGTCTGGCCAGTCTGCTCGGTCTGTATCCGGAGCCGGTGCTCACCGGCCCGTCGGTATTTTTGCGCCCGCCCGTCATGGATGATTTTGCGCAATGGCAGCAGTTGCGGGAGAACAGCCGCGCGTTCCTTGTGCCATGGGAGCCCAGCTGGCCGGAAGATGATCTCACGCGGTCCGCCTTCCGGATGCGGGTCAAAGGCGCGGATCAGGACCGCGCTTTGGGCGATGCGCATACATTTTTTCTGTTCCGCACATCGGACAAAGCACTGATGGGCGGCTTGACTCTGGGCAATATCCGCCGCGGCGTCGCCCAGACCGCAACGCTGGGCTATTGGATGGGCGAGGCCTATGCCGGCCAAGGCTATATGCGTCAGGCGGCGGCGCGCGCGCTTCAGTTTGCATTTTATGAACTTCGACTGCACAGAGTCGAGGCGGCCTGCCTGCCGCATAATCTGCGCTCGCTCTATGTGCTGCAAAGGCTTGGTTTTCAGAAGGAGGGACTTGCGCGCGCCTATCTCGAAATCAATGGCCGCTGGGAAGACCATGTCCTTCTGGCCATTTTAGACAGCGACCATGCGACTCATAGAAAAGCCTAAATTCTATGGGGATAAGCTGTGGCTTGCCCTTGTGGTGGCAAGGCGCTACCAGTCACATAGGCCTGAGCATATGCTCCGGCAAACAGAATTGTTCCAGATAAGAATTTTAAGGCTTATGGCGGTTTTCAAACGACATATTTTGGCTTGGATCGGCGCATGGATGATGCTCACGCTGTCCATCACAGCGGGCTGGGCTGTTGAGGCCGTGCGCGTAACCCCCGATGTCAATGCTGTTGATCTCACGCCGGTGATTGAACGCAACAGCCAGCAAAGCGACTCGATCCAGATTTCGACCGCGCCCGGTGCCGACGGCATTGTCCGGCGCATTGAGGTGCAGGCCAAGGAAAAGGGCGGGCATCCCAACTGGATGGTTTTTGCTCTGACCAATGATACTGATGAGCAGATTGACAGGCTTATTGTCGCGCCGCATTTCAGGCTGGTGGATTCCGGCGTGATCTGGCCCGATCTTGGCGCAACACGCATTTCGGCCATTACTGCAAGTCAGGGGTTTGCCCCCGAGCGGCAGGACAGTCCCGATGCCGACGTGTTTTTGCTCACCATCGACCCCGGCACCACCGTCACCTATATTGCCGAATTGCGCACACCTGTGCTGCCGCAGGTCTATATGTGGGATACGGATGCATATAAAGAAAAAATCACCAGTCTGACGCTGTATCACGGCATTATTATCGGCATTGCAGGGCTTTTGGCGCTGTTTCTCACCATTGTATTTGTGGTGAAGGGCGCGGTGATTTTTCCGGCTGCGGCCGCACTGGCTTGGGCTGTTTTTGCCTATGTCTGTATTGATTTTGGCTTCTGGCATAAAATTTTTGCCACATCCGATGAAGCGGACCGAATCTGGCGCGCCGCCACGGAGGCCACACTGGCCGCCACCCTGCTGATCTTTCTTTTTGCCTATCTCAACCTCAACCGCTGGCATGTGCGTTTGTCGCAAATTGCCTTTGTCTGGCTGGTGCTGCTCGGCGGGCTGATTGCCACAGCCGTTTATGATGCGCCAGTAGCCGCAGGCGTGGCCCGCCTGTCGCTGGCCACCATTGCAGGGGTGGGTTTTCTGCTGGTGATCTATTTGGCAACCCATCGCTATGAGCGGGCGGTCATGCTCATTCCAACATGGTTTCTGCTGCTTCTCTGGACAACAGCGGCGGGATTTACGGTCACGGGCACCCTGACCAATGATCTGGTCTCACCGGCGCTGATCGGCGGCCTTGTGCTGATTGTGATGCTGATCGGCTTCACCGTGATGCAGAACGCCTTTGCCAGTGGTGTGCTGGCCATGGGCTCGGTGTCGGATCAGGAGCGCAAAGCGCTGGCCCTGACGGGCTCCGGCGATATTGTATTTGACTGGGATGTGCCGGGCGACCGCACATTTGTCTCGCCGGAGGTGGAAACCCAGCTTGGTCTCAAGCGTGGCACGCTGGAAGGGCCGGCGTCCGGCTGGTTTGAAATATTGCATCCGCTGGACAGGGACCGCTATCAGGCGGCGCTGGACATGATTTTGGAGCAACGATGTGGCCGCGTATCACAAAATTTTCGCCTGCGCGCATCGGACGGCCATTATGGCTGGTATGAGCTCAAAGCGCGCCCCGTTGTGGGTGCGGATGGCGAGGTTTTACGGCTGATCGGCACATTGACCGATATATCCATGATCAAAACAGCCGAGGAGCGCCTGCTGCAAGACGCGGTGCATGACAATCTGACAGGCCTGCCCAACCGTGAGCTGTTTCTTGACCGGCTGGAAACCGCCCTCGGACAAGGCCAACGCGAAAAAAGCCTGCGTCCCACCGTTATCACCATTGATCTTGACCGCTTCAAGCAGGTGAATGACGCCATTGGTCTGGCCATGGGCGATTCAATCTTGCTGACACTCGCCCGCCGCCTTGGCCGACTGATCAAATCGCAGGACACGCTGGCCCGCATTTCCGGCGACCAGTTTTCCGCCATCATCATCTCGGAACAACATTCCAACCGCATCACAGACCTTGCGGACATGATGCGCAAGGCGATCAGCACTCCGATCATGCTGGCTGAACGCGAGGTTTCGGTTACTGGTTCGGTCGGACTGGCCCTGTTTGACCCGCATCTGCACCTCAAGCGTGACGACATGCTCAAGGATGCGGAAATGGCCACGGCCTTTGCCAAGCGCGCGGGGGGCAACCGTGTGGAAATTTTCGTTCCGGATATGCGCTCGCAACGATCCGACCGCATGTCGCTGGAGGCAGACCTGCGCCGCGCATTGGAGCGCGGAGAAATCAAGGTGTTTTTCCAGCCGATTGTGAAGCTGGAAGACCGCACTGTTGCCGGTTTCGAGGCGCTGCTGCGCTGGGACCACCCCCGCCTCGGGCGGCTTGCACCGTCTGAATTCATCCCGCTGGCCGAAGAAACAGGTCTGATCATTGATCTGGGCCAGTTTGTGCTGGACCGGACAGCGCGAGAACTGGCAGCCTGGCAGCTGGCTCTGGATGTTGAGCCGCCGATCTTCGCCAGTGTCAACATCTCCTCACGGCAACTGCTGCGCCATGACCTGCTGATGGATGTCAAAGCCGCCCTGACCCGCTCACAGGTGAAAAAAGGCAGCCTCAAACTGGAACTGACTGAAAGTCTGGTGATGGAAAATCCGGAATATGCAACCCAGATTCTCAACCGGATTCATGATCTGGGCGCCGGACTGTCGCTTGATGATTTTGGCACCGGCTATTCATCCCTGTCCTATTTGCAGCGCTTTCCGTTTGACACGATCAAAATTGACCGCTCCTTTGTCAAACATGATGCCAGTGGCCGCCGCCCGATCTTGCTGCGTTCGATCATTCAGCTTGTGCATGACCTTGGCATAGAGGTTGTGACCGAAGGCATTGAGTCGGAGTCGGATGCTGTTGAGCTGGCCCAGTTGGGCAGCGAATTTGCCCAGGGCTATGCTTTCGGCCAGCCGATGAGTGCGGCAGAAACCCGCAAATTTCTTGGCGCCGCCCCAGATCAGGCTTAATCCATGACCAAACCGGCTCTCAAAGTGTTGCTCTGTGCCCCGCGCGGGTTTTGCGCCGGTGTTGTGCGGGCGATTGACGCTGTCGAAAATGCGTTGAAAATTTATGGCCCGCCGGTCTATGTGCGCCATGAAATTGTGCACAATAAATATGTTGTCGAGGGTCTGCGGGCCAAAGGGGCGGTTTTCATCGACCGCCTGTCCGAAATTCCCGACACAACCGCACCGGTGATTTTCTCGGCGCATGGTGTGCCTAAATCTGTGCCGGAAGCCGCGAAAGCCCGTCAATTTTTCGCCATTGATGCCACCTGCCCGCTGGTGACCAAAGTGCACCGCGAGGCCGAGGTGCATCACAAGCGCGGGCGCCTGGTGGTGCTGATTGGTCATCGCGGCCATCCCGAAGTGGTGGGCACAATGGGCCAGCTGCCGGAAGGCGCCGTCATTCTCATCGAAACATTGGATGATGTGCAAAAACTGCCCGACAGCCTTGCGCAATCCCTTGCCTATGTCACCCAGACGACGCTTTCGGTGGATGATACCCATGAGATTGTGACCGCGCTGACCACCCGCTTTCCCAATATTGTCGGGCCGCATAAAGAGGACATCTGCTATGCCACCACCAACCGGCAGGAGGCTGTGAAACGTGTTGCACCGGTGGTGGATGCGCTGATTGTGGTTGGCTCACCCAATTCCTCAAATTCGCAACGCCTCAAAGAGGTGGCCGAGCGCGCCGGTTGCCCTGTGAGCCAGCTTGTGCTGCGCGCCGCCGATATTGACTGGGCGCAGTTCGGGCAGATCTCATCCCTCGCCATCACCGCCGGTGCCTCCGCCCCCGAAATTCTGGTCGAGGAAATTATCGACGCATTTGCCGCACGCTTCACCGTTTCGGTCGAGACGGTCTCCACTGCAAATGAAAATGTGTTCTTCCCCCTGCCGCGTGAATTGCGCCTGGCCGATTAGGCCTGCACAATCATCACCACGCCGACCGCCACCAGCGCCATGCCAAAAATTTCGCGCCGGCTGGTGGGCTGGCGGAAATAGAGCTTGGAAATACCCAGCGCGAACAGCATTTCAATCAGCGCCAGCGTGCGCACGGATGCCGCGCTGGCCAGCGAAAAGGCCAGAAACCAGAATTCGGAGGCCAATGCGCCGACACAACCGGCCAGCATCGATCCGCGCCAATGGCTCAATATAATGCCAAAAGACGCGCGATCCCGCACAGCCATATAAAGCCCGAGCAAGGCCGATTGCAAAAACAACGCCAGAACCAGCGTGGTGGACGCTGCCAGCATAAAATTTGTTCCGTCAATGGCGCGGATGCCCTCACGATAGCCAATGGCTGAAAGCCCAAAAAAGCCGCCTGCAACCAGCCCCAGCACAATGGCGCGGGGCGCGGGGCGCTCCAGCGTTTTGGGCCAGGACAGAATGAACACGCCCGCGGTGGCAAATACAATCGCCAGAATCGTCAGAAGTTTCAGCTGCTCATGCAGCACCACAAGGCTGAAGATGGCCACCTGCACGGCTTCTGTTTTGATCAGCGCCGTGGTGACCACAAAACTCTTGTCGCGCATCGCCGCCAGCATCAAAGCTGTGGCGAGGATCTGCGCCAGCGCGCCGCACACTGTCCACCAGAAACACAAGAGGCCGATATGGGGCAAAGCCTCGCCGCGCGCCAGATAAACTATGCCCAAAAATACGATCGAGAACGGCAGACCGAACAAAAACCGCACCTGTGTCGCGCCCAATGTGCCGATAGAAGCAATCAGGCTGCGCTGGGCGGCATTGCGGATGGTCTGCCCGACAGAACCGAACAGGGTAAACACAATCCATAGCGAGCTGGTGGCGAACATTTCATCTCATTTTTCAGGTTTGACATCACCATATATCGCCCGATAAAGGACAGACACACAGCATCGCAAGGTAGAGCACAATGGCAGTCTATACGGAAGTCACTGACGAAGGATTGCTCAGCTTTCTTGGCAGCTATGATTTAGGCGCATTGCTCTCCTGCAAGGGCATAGCGGAAGGTGTTGAAAATTCCAATTTTCTGCTTTCTACAGAAAAAGGGCATTTCATTCTTACCCTTTATGAAAAACGCACCAATGCCGAAGACCTGCCCTTTTTCATCCAGCTCATGCAACATCTGGCGGCAAAGGGTCTCAACTGCCCGCTTCCCGTGCGCAACCGCGCCGGTGAGGCGCTGGGCATATTAAGCGGACGCCCGGCCTGCATTGTCACATTTCTCGATGGTGTCTGGATAAAACAGCCGCAGCCACGCCATTGTGCTGCTCTGGGCACCGCGCTGGCGCAGCTTCATATCGCAGGGGCGGATTTTACCATGTCGCGCGTGAATAGCCTGTCATTGGCGGGCTGGCCGCCATTAGCCGCAGCCGCAGGGGCGCGCGCCAATTCTGTCGCCGACGGATTGCAGGCCTTCATTGCGGAAGAACTGACTTTTTTAGAGCAGAACTGGCCGCACACCCTGCCCACGGGGATTATTCACGCCGATTTATTTCCCGATAATGTGTTTTTCCTCAGCGACAGATTGTCTGGTCTGATTGACTTCTATTTTGCCTGCACCGATGCGCTGACCTATGATCTGGCCATATGCCTCAATGCCTGGTGTTTTGAGGCGGATGGTTCCTATAATATCACCAAGGGGCAAGGCCTGTTGGCGGCCTATCACAAGGCGCGGCCGTTAAATGCGGCTGAAATGGCGGCCCTGCCCGTGCTTTGCCGTGGTTCGGCTTTGCGCTTCATGCTGACGCGGCTGGTGGACTGGCTGAATGTGCCGGTGGGCGCACTGGTCAAACCGAAAGACCCGCTGGAATATTACCGCAAACTGCGCTTTCACCAGTCCGTCACCCATGCGCGCGAATATGGCTTAAGCCTATGAGTCCGCCGGTGATTATTTATACGGATGGCGGCTGCAAGGGCAATCCGGGGCCGGGGGGCTGGGGGGCGATTCTGTCCTTTGGCGAAGCGCGCAAGGAGCTTTCGGGCGGCGAGGCCATGACCACCAATAACCGCATGGAGCTGACCGCCGCCATTGCCGCGCTGGAAAGCCTCAAGCGCCCCTGTACCGTCGAATTGCACACCGACTCGCAATATTTGCGCAATGGCATCACCCTCTGGATTCAAGGCTGGAAGGCCAAGGGCTGGAAAACCGCCAGCAAAGAGCCGGTTAAAAATGTCGATCTCTGGATGCGGCTCGATGCGGCCGTACAGGCCCATGAGATTTCTTGGCACTGGGTCAAAGGCCATGCCGGCAATGAACTCAATGAGCGCGCCGACCAACTCGCCACAGCCGCCATGCAGGCTTATTTGTAAACACCAAAAGCGTTTCGTTTTCGCGTCATGGCCGCGCCTGACGCGGCCATCCACGTTTTATGCGTGAATATGCGGATCACGTCCGCGTATGACGAGCCTAATCGTGTTAGAGGTGCGGCCTAAAGCCTGACGCTTTAAACGGCGTCGCCCCCCTCACCCCATTTGAATGGGGAGAGGGGGCGCGCACAACGATTTTCCCTTAGATCTGGAATGCTCTCGCTGCAATCAGACCAGCGCCCTCAAAGCTGCTTCAGCATCGCCTCAGCGCCGGAAATGTCGGCTTTGCCCGGTGCATCCTCAATATTCAGGCTTTTGACCACACCGTCTTCCACCAGCATGGAATAACGCTTGGAGCGGAGACCCATGCCGCCGCCGCTGGCATCAAAGGCCAGATCCACCGCATTGGTGAAATCCCCGTTGCCGTCGGCCAGAAACAAAATCCGCCCATCGGCCTCGGTTGCGCGCGCCCAGGCGGCCATGACATGCACATCATTAACCGACACAACCGCAATCAGATCCACACCTTTGGCCTTGATGGCCTCGGCCTTATCGAGATAGCCGGGCAGATGGTTTTTATGGCAAGTGGGCGTGAAGGCGCCGGGCACAGCAAACAGCACCACGCGCTTGCCATTGAAAATATCGCCAGTGGTCTGGCTGATCGGCCCGTCTGCGCCCGGCACACGGAAGGTGGCAAATGGCAAGGTTTCGCCAACAGAAATAGGCATTCAAAATTCTCCCTGATCATGACCTCTTAAGATTAGGGCGTAACCGGCCTGCCGTCGAGACGAATTTGTGTTTCAATGGCCTGAGCGCCGGAGACAAGCGTCAGACGCACCACCTGCGCGCCCAAATCTGTCGCGGGGGGCACGGGGTCAAAGCGCAGCCGGAACCGGCGGGGTGACACGGGCTCCAGCGTGGCAAATAAAGGCTCCGGCACTTCGGCAAACAGCTCCGCCGCAGCGGGCGCAGTGATGTCAATAAGAAACACCGGTTTAGCAAGGCCCTGTTCCGGCGCAACTGAAACAATGGATAAGGCCGCCTGCGCCCCCAAAGGTTGCGGCTTCGGAATTTTCGCCTCGGCAGCATCCAAATCTCCGGCATAGGGGCCGCGCACATGCGGCAGGCTCAACATGCCGCTGGCCTGCGCCGGAAGACATAATTTTTCACACACCGCATAATCAAACCGGTAATTCAGCCGCACCGGCAGGCTGGCATCAACGGCCGTAATCTCCAGCAGGAAAGTGACATTTTTCTCATAGCCATTGGCGGAAATGCCCCCTTCCGACAGTTTTTGCGGGGCCGGAAAGCGCATATTGACCGAGGCCACATTGTCCGAACCCTCAAAGGACAGGCTTGGCGGCAGACCGGCCTCACCCGGGTTGCGCCAATAGGTGATGGTGGCAGGGGCAAGCTCCACCTCCAACCCGGCGCGGTAATGTCCGGCAGACATCTCGCCGCCGGCCACAAGCCGCGCACGCGATTTTTGCCCAGAACTCCACGGGCTGGCGAAATCATCCGCAAGCGCCGGTGCGGTCAGAACAAGGATAAAGGCCAGCATAAACCGCAACATCGTCTTATTATATCCTGTTTTCACATCAGCTGCGACAAAGGTTACGCGCATCGGCTATTGAATCAACCTGATTGCCGCTTATATGATGGCTCATGAGTGCGCATAAGACCATATCCGAAGGATTAAGCGGGCAAATCCTCATCGCCATGCCGGGCATGTCCGATCCGCGTTTTCACAAGGCGGTGATTTTCATCTGCTCGCATTCCGAGGCAGGCACAATGGGTGTTGTGCTCAACCATCCCCATAAAAAGCTGCGATTTCACGACCTGCTGACGCAACTCAACATTGAAACCAGCGAACATGCCCGCAAATCCTCTAAAATTGAAGTGGTGATCGGCGGGCCCGTGCAGCCGGAGCAGGGTTTTGTGCTGCATTCGGCCGATTATTCAAGTGAAGGCGCGACCCTTGCCGTGTCTGAGTCGGTCTATATGACCGCCACCATCGATATTCTCAAAGCCTTGGGCCATGGCGAGGGGCCGTCCCGCGCGCTGATGGCCCTTGGCTATGCCGGCTGGGGCGCAGGGCAGCTTGAGGAAGAATTGCTGGCCAATGCCTGGCTCACCGGCCCGTGCGAGGCCGCGCTCCTGTTCGAAACGGATGTGTCACATATGTATACAACAGCACTGGCCAAGCTGGGCATTGATCCGGCCATGCTGATGGCACAAGCCGGTCATGGCTAGGGCACAGCACGCTTAATCTTGAAAAAGTCCCGCAATAAATCAGCTGACTCCTGCTCTCGAAGCCCCGAATAGACCTCCGGTGCATGGTGGCAGGTGGGCTGGCTGAAAAAGCGCGGGCCGTGCTCCACAGCGCCGCCCTTCACATCCGGCGCGCAATAATACAGCCGCCGAATTCGCGCGAAGGAAATGGCCCCCGCGCACATGGCGCAAGGCTCCAGCGTCACATATAGATCGCAATCGGTGAGACGCTCGCTGTCCAGCACGCGCGCGGCAGCCCGCAGCACCAGAATTTCAGCATGGGCGGTGGGGTCTTTGTCCTGCAGGGTCTGGTTTCCGGCCACGGCAATCACCTCGCCTTTGCGCAGAACAGCCGCACCCACAGGCACTTCGCCGCGCAGAGCGGCGGCTTTTGCCGCCTCAAAAGCCAGATCAAACCCGTTGATAGTGCTGCTCACCACAATCGACTCGCAAATCTCGCAGAAAGTTTTGAAAAGGCTTCACTCTCCCGCGCTTCTGCTTTATCAGACAGATATGATTGATAAAAGCAAAACAGGCGGCAATGGGCCGCGCAAACCCTTTTCCCCCGCTGACCGCACGGCCAAGCCGCGCAAAGCTGCCGCGCCGCGCCGTATTCTGGAAGAAATTGTGCCCGCTGCGGCCGCCGCCGACACCGGCGAGCGAATCGCCAAAGTTATGGCCCGCGCCGGTCTGTGCTCGCGGCGCGACGCCGAACAATGGATTGCCGATGGCCGTGTCAGCGTCAATGGCACGGTGATTCTCTCTCCCGCGCTGAATGTTGGCTCCAGTGATAAGATCGTGGTGGATGGCCAGCCTTTGGCCGCCGCCGAACCCACCCGCCTGTTTATGTTCCATAAGCCGCGCGGCACAGTCACCACCGACCGCGACCCTGAGGGCCGCCCGACCATCTTCGAGGTGTTGCCCGAAGGTCTGCCGCGCGTCATGACCATTGGCCGCCTCGACATCAACACCGAGGGCCTGCTGCTGCTCACCAATGATGGCGGCCTCGCCCGTCAGCTCGAATTGCCCAAAACCGGCTGGCTGCGCCGTTACCGCGTGCGCGCCCATGGCGAAACCGATCAGGCGGTGCTGGACAGCCTGCGCGACGGCATCACCATTGACGGGATTCATTATGCCGGTATCGAAGCCCATATTGACCGCGTTCAGGGCAGCAATATGTGGCTCACCATGGGCCTGCGGGAGGGTAAAAACCGCGAAATCAAGCGCGTGCTGGAGCATCTCGGCCTTGCCGTGACGCGCCTTATCCGTGTGTCTTTCGGCCCGTTTCAGCTTCTGGAACTGAAAGAGGGCGCCGTTGAGGAAGTGAAAACCCGCGTCCTGCGTGACCAGCTTGGTGAGGCGTTGATTGCCGAGGCGGGCTGTATTTTTGCCGATGAGGCGGCCCCTGCCGCGCCGCGCGTCACCGCAGCCCGCACGCAGAGCGAGCGCAGCGGCACCCGCCCGCAGATGCGCGGCGAGCGCGGCGCTGAGCGCGGCTATATCGCCGATAAAAAACCGCCCTTCGAGCGCAAAGCCCGTGGCGAAATGTCATCCGAGCAGGATTTCACCCATGATTATGCGGGTGAGCTTGACCGTCCGGTGCCCGGCCCACGCAAACATGTCAAAACCCTGCGCGCCATCAAGGATGTGGCCCAGCGCACCGGCCCGCGCCAGACCATCACACGCGACAAAACTCAGGACCGCAATGGCCGCAGTGTCACGGTGGAGCGCGTGGCGCGCCCGTCGATCCGTCCTGTTCTGGAGCCGGAAACCCGCAATGCCAAGCGCTTTGCGGCGGGCAATGCCACGCTGGAAGGCGAAGGCCGCTCGCGCACCAAGCGCCAGTCGGATATGGTGCGGGAGAAGAAGGCCGAGGCCAAGAGCCACGACCCCAAACCCTTCAACCGCAGCACAGCCGAGAAAAAACCCTTCCGCAAACGCGACGAAGCCTATGAGGAACGGCCCGTAACCGGCCGCAGCTTTGAAAAGCGCCAGCTGTCCGCCCGCGCCTATCAGGGCAAGGAAGCCGCTCCCGGTCGCGATGCCCGCACGGCGCGCTCAGCCGAAGGCAAGTCCTTCGGCGCTAAGTCTTATGGTGACCGGCCTTCCGGCGGCAGACCTGCGGGGGACAGGCCCAAAGGCGGACGCCCCTTCGGCGGGAAGCCCTCAGGTGACCGGCCCTCAGGCGGCAAGCCTTTCGGCGGCAAACCCTCCGGCCCGCGTGGCCGGGACAGGTAAGTCATGCGGATCGTCGGCGGCCGTCTCAAAGGGCGAGGGCTGAAAGGCCCGTTGGCGGAGGGGCTGCGCCCCACCTCTGACCGGCTGCGCGAGAGCATTTTCAACATTCTCGCCCATGCCTATGGCGACTGCGTTGACAATGCCCGCGTGATCGACCTTTTTGCCGGCACGGGCGCGCTGGCGCTGGAGGCGCTGTCGCGCGGGGCACGCTTCGCGCTGATGGTGGATGATTCATCGCAGGCCCGCGCCCTGATCCGCGAGAATGTCGAACAACTTGGCCTTGGCGGCGCCACCCGCCTGCTGCGCCGCGATGCCACAAAATTAGGCGACATGCCCCCCGGCGAGGCCTATACACTGGCTTTTCTTGACCCACCCTATAATAAAGGCCTTGGCGAACAGGCCCTCACCGCGCTGAAAGCTGGCGGCTGGCTGGCCCCCGACGCCCTGATTCTGCTTGAGGAGAGCGCGGATGCTGCGCTCTCCCTGCCCGACGGATTTTCACTTCTGGAGCAACGCGCCTATGGCGTTGCGCAAATTTTGTTTATAAGGCCCTCACCATGACCCTCTATCAAAAAGTGAAGATATAATTTTGCGCCCCTCACCCTAACCCTCTCCCCGCTTGCGGGGAGAGGGAACACTTCGCGATCTCCCTTCAGGAGAGAGTTGACTCCAAAAATTCCCTCCTAAAGGGTTAGGGTGAGGGTAAAATTGAGCGTGAGGGTAAAAATAAAGGCACACCATGACCGAGACAAAAACCACACCACGGCTGCCGCGCGGGCTTGTTGACCGCACCGCCACTGACATCGCCGCCACGCAAAAGATGATGGACATCATCCGCAAAACCTATGAGCTTTATGGCTTTGCCGCGGTGGAAACGCCGTTCATTGAATATACCGAGGCTTTGGGCAAATTTCTGCCCGATCTTGACCGGCCCAATGAGGGCGTGTTCTCGTTTCAGGATGATGATGAGCAATGGCTCTCGCTGCGCTATGACCTGACCGCGCCGCTGGCCCGCTATGTAGCCGAACATTTCGACGCGCTGCCCAAGCCCTATCGCTCGTATCGCGCCGGTTATGTCTTCCGCAATGAAAAGCCGGGCCCGGGCCGTTTCCGCCAGTTCATGCAATTTGACGCGGATACGGTGGGCTCTGGCTCTGTCGCGGCGGATGCTGAAATCTGCATGATGGCGGCGGACACGCTGGAGGCGCTGGGCATTGCGCGCGGCCAATATATTATCAAGGTTAATAACCGCAAGGTTCTGGACGGTGTGATGGAAGCCATTGGCCTTGGCGGAGCCGAAAATGCCGGACGCCGCCTGACCGTGCTACGCGCGATTGATAAATATGATCGCTTAGGTTTAGAGGGAGTCATGGCACTTTTAGGTGGCGGGCGTCGTGACGAAAGCGGCGACTTTACTAAAGGTGCTGGCTTAGAAAACTCCCAGATAAATAATGTGATGCGTTTCCTTGGATTTACAAGCGATGCAAATAAAGGTTATATAGATGATATTTTATCGGTTCAGGGGTCTAAAAATTCAGATCGACTTGAATGGCTTGAAAATAAAGTAGTATTGGGAGAAACTGGCTGCAATGGATTGAGTGAGCTCAAACAAATTGCCGAAATAGTTAAAGCGAGCGGGTATTCTGAAGATCGAATACTCATCGACAAGTCCGTCGTGCGCGGGCTGGAATATTACACCGGCCCGGTGTTCGAGGCCGAACTGACCTTTGAAATCGCGGCGGAGGACGGCAAGCCGATCCGCTTCGGCTCTGTGGGCGGCGGTGGGCGTTATGACGGGCTGGTGGGGCGCTTCCGCACCGAGCCTGTGCCCGCCACCGGCTTTTCCATTGGTGTTTCGCGGCTGCTGTCGGCGCTCAAAGCGGTGAAAAGCCCGATTGTGGCGGATATGACCGCGCGCGGCCCCGTAGTTGTGCTGGTGATGGACAAGGACAAAATCGCTGATTATCAGCGCCTTGTCAGCCGCTTGCGCGCCTCTGGCATTGCCGCAGAGCTTTATTTGGGCGCGGCTGGCATGAATGCCCAGCTCAAATATGCCGACAAGCGCGGCTCTGTCGTGGCCGTGATTCAAGGCTCGAACGAGCGCGAGAAGGGCGAGGTCATCATCAAAGATCTGATTGCCGGTGCCGAGCTTGCCAGCGCCGCCAAAACACTGGAGCGCGAGGCCTATCTCGTGCTCAAAGAAAAATCGCAATTTGCGGTGCCTGAAGCGGATTTGGTTGCAGCCGTGCAAAAGGTTCTGGCGCGGTATTGAAACGCGGCGCATGAGTTCGAAATTCCCTCTCCCTTCATGCTGAGGAGCGCAAAGCGCGTCTCGAAGGATGAAGGGAGAGGGGTTGATACACCCTACCCCCAGTGTTTCTCCAGCGCGCGCTTCACCTCGTCGCGCAAGGGTTCGGCACTTTTGAGAATCTCCCGCGCTTGAAAAAAATCCAGCGCCTTGAACTGGTCAATATGGGGCCGCAGCAAAATATCGGGCTGGCCGCTTTTCAGCTTTTCGCGGGTAATGGCCCCCTGCATGATCTGCGCAGCGCCCAGCATCGCCTCGAAAGGCTCCGGCGCTTTGACACGCTGGCCATTCGGCCCGCCGGTGACATCCACCGCGATCACACATTCGGCCTTCACAAGATCAAAGGGCAGCGGATTGACCGCCCCGCCATCGATCAGCACCTGTGTCTGATGCGCCACCGGTTTGATGAGGCCCGGAATGGCCATTGACCCCGCCACCGCCGGAATCAGCGGCCCGGTGTTCACATAGGCCGGGCTATGGCTTAAAAAATCAGTCGCCACCGCAATGAATGGAATTTTAAGCGTTTCGAATGTCTGCGGCATGGCGCGCGGCCAGAACTGCTCCAGAAACACCTCACCATCCAGCAAAGCCGGATTGCTCAAAAAGCGGGTGAGCAGATCAGAAAAACGCCCCACCCGCGCCCGCAGCAGCCGCGCCATCACATCCGGCTTGTCGCGCAGCAGATTGAGCAGATATTGCCGGATATCCTTGCCCGAAAATCCGGCGGCATAGACCGCGCCCAGCACCGCCCCCATGGATGTGCCAGCAAGAACCACCGGCACCACGCCCAACTCGTCCAGCGCCTCCAGCACCACAATATGCGCCAGCCCGCGCGCGCCACCCGCCCCCAGAGCGAGCGCCACCGACTTATTTGAAGAAGGAACGACGCTTTTTTTATGCGGCATATCTACGCCCTATGGTTTGGCCAAGGCTCGCCAGGCAATGTCCTTGCGATAAAAGCCCTGCGGCCAGTCGATTGTGTCCAAAGCGGCATAGGCGCGGGCGCGGGCCTGCGCCACATCCGGCGCCAGGGCGGTGATGTTGAGCACCCGCCCGCCTGTCGCAACTATTTTGCCCTCGCGCTGCGTGGTTCCGGCATGAAAAATAGTCACACCCTCCACCTGCGCCGCCTGTTCCAGCCCGCGGATTTCGGTGTTTTTCTCATAAGTGCCCGGATAGCCCTGCGCCGCATAAACCACGGTCAGCGCTGTCTGCGGCGAGAGGTGCACCGGTTTATCCGTCAATGTGCCACTGGCACAGGCCAGCAGCAAACTCAGCAGATCATCTTGCAGCCGCAGCAGCATCACCTGCGTTTCCGGATCGCCAAAGCGCACATTATATTCAATCAGTTGCGGGCCGGTTTGGGTCAGCATCAATCCGGCAAACAGCACGCCCTTGAAGGGTGTGCCGCGCGCCGCCATGCCGTCCAGCGTCGGCTGGATAATCTCGTGCATCACGCGCGCCTCCATCGCCGCTGTCATGATAGGTGCGGGCGAATAGGCCCCCATCCCGCCGGTATTGGGGCCAAGGTCGCCATCAAAAGCGCGTTTATGGTCTTGCGCCGAGGCAAAAGGCACCGCCACCTTGCCATCGCAAAGCGCGAAAAACGAGACCTCTTCGCCTTCCAGAAAGGCCTCGATCACCACTTCGGCGCCCGCCTCGCCCAGCGCGCCGGAAAAAATCATCTCCAGCGCGGCTTCCGCCTCGGCCAGCGTCATGGCCACAACAACGCCCTTGCCCGCAGCCAGACCATCCGCCTTGATGACAATGGGCGCGCCCTGCTGATGCACAAAGGCCAGCGCCTCCGCCTTGCCGGCAAAGCGTTGATAGGCGGCGGTGGGAATATGAACCTGCGCACAGAGGTCTTTGGTAAAGCCTTTCGAGCCTTCCAGTTGCGCGGCGGCTTTCGACGGGCCAAAGGCCTTGATGCCCGCAATCTCCAGTGCATCCACCAAACCCGCAACCAGCGGCCCCTCCGGGCCGATCACCACCAGTTCAACCGCCTGTATGCGGCAAAAGGCCACAACGGCCTCATGGTCGGCCACATCCAGCACCACATTGCTGCCCAGTGTCGCCGTGCCGGGATTGCCGGGCGCTATAAAAAGACGGGTAAGCTGCGGGCTTTTGGACAGCGCCAGTGCCAGCGCATGTTCGCGCCCACCGGAGCCGATAAGAAGAACGTTCATCATCACGCCATAATTGTTAAACTGCCCCATCTTTAAGGCGTAGAGCCGGATGTGGCAAATTGAAACGACTTGAATTTTATGCCAAGACCGGCTCAATAGCGGGGTGAATGACATAGCCCTAACCAACGCCGCCGAATTTACTGTCACGGAACTCTCCACCGCCCTGAAGCGGCGGATCGAGGATGAATTCGGCCATGTGCGGGTGAGGGGCGAAATTTCTGGTTATCGCGGGCCGCATTCCTCCGGCCATGCCTATTTTTCGCTGAAAGATCAAGGCGCTAAAATTGATGCCGTCATCTGGAAAGGTGTGTTCAGCCGCCTGAAAATTCGCCCCGAGGAGGGTATGGAGGTGGTGGCCACCGGCAAGCTCACCACCTTCCCCGGCTCATCCAAATATCAGATCGTGATTGAGTCGCTGGAACTGGCGGGTCTTGGCGCGCTGATGGCCCTGCTGGAGGCGCGCCGCAAAAAGCTGGCCGCCGAAGGGCTGTTTGATGAGGCGCGCAAGCAGCTTCTGCCCTATATGCCGCAGGTGATCGGCGTCATCACCTCCCCCACCGGCGCGGTGATCCGCGATATTCTGCACCGCATTGCCGATCGTATGCCTTGTCATGTGCTGATCTGGCCGGTGCGGGTGCAGGGCGAGACCTGCGGTGCGGAGGTGAGTGCAGCGATTCTCGGCCTGAATGCCCTTGCGGCGGACGGGCCCATTCCGCGCCCGGATGTGATCATTGTGGCGCGGGGCGGCGGTTCACTCGAAGACCTGAATGGCTTTAATGATGAGCAGGTGGTGCGCGCGGCGGCGGCCAGCGACATCCCGCTGATCAGCGCCGTCGGCCATGAAACCGACTGGACACTGATTGATTATGCCGCTGATGTGCGCGCACCCACGCCAACAGCCGCGGCTGAACTGGCGGTGCCGGTGCGCAGCGACCTGATTGCCTCGGTCAAAGACCTCAATGCACGGCTTTTCGGCGCTGTGATCCGCGCGCAGCAGCGGCGCAATCAGGATTTGCGCGCACTTGTGCGGGCACTGCCGCAGGCGGACACTGTTCTGGCAAGCCCGCGTCAAAAGCTGGATATGCTCAATGTGCTGATGAAATCCGGCATCGCAAAAACGCTGGATCGTCGGCGCATTGTTCTCGCGCGGCTGAGTCCGAGCCTGGCCGCAAAGTCGCCCCATGCACAACTGGCAACGCAAAAAGGCAGATTGACCAATCTTGAGCAGCGTTTGCCCCGCGCCCTGCAACAGAATATGATGCAAAAACAGCAAAAATTGATCACGCTGGCGGATAAACTGCAAGGTGCCTTTGGCAAAATCATTGCACTTGCGGGCGCGCGTCAGCAGTCCGATGCAAAAACTTTGGCGACACTCTCTGCCCGCCTTGCCCCGGCCTTTGCCGCGCAGCTGCGCCGTCGCCACGAGCAGCTGATCAATCTGGATAAATTGCGCCTGTCTCTGGGCTATAAACAGGTTTTGGCGCGCGGTTTTGCGCTGGTGCGGGATGCGAATGGCACACCCGTCCGCTCGGCGGATATGGCCCAGCGCCTCACCCGCCTCACGCTTGAATTTTCGGATGGCAAGGTCTCCGCCCTGCCCGAACATGGCCCGCGATCGAAAAAAAGCGCGGAGCCGCAGAAGCCCGACAGCCCCCCCAAAAGCACAGGGCCGCAAGGCTCGTTATTTTAAAATACCCACCCTTGCGCCGGATTTTCTTGGAATATGGCCACAGGATCGGTTAATATCGGAAAATAGGAGTTTTTATGAACCGTATTGAAACCGCATCCGCGAATGAGGCCGTGATTGAGTTTCTCGATGGCGATTTTCGCATCCTGCGCCCCGGGGCCTTTGTGCGCTGCGCCGTCACTGGCTACCCGATCCCGCTTGACGAGTTGCGCTATTGGGATGTGGACACGCAGGAGGCCTATGCCTCACCCGAGGCGCGGCTGAAGGCGCTGGGTATTGACCTTTCGCAGCCACAAAAATAATCTGACCCATATTTGTGAACTGCGAAACAGGCGCTAAAACCGGCTGGCAATCATATCCAGCAGCGCGTCCTTATCTTCAATTTCAAGTGTCACCGGCAGCGCCACAACATGAACGCGCATTTCGGGCGGCAGGCGCATAGCGTCTTTTTCTGTGGTCACCGGAATAATGCCGCGCTGTTGGGCCAGACGCGCCAGCGAGGTGAGATCGGCTTTGGTAAAGCGGTGATGGTCGGGAAAGGCCTGTGTGGCGGCAAGATCGGCGCCGGTTTGCCGCACTGTTGCAAAAAATTTCTCCGGTCGGCCAATACCGGCAAATGCAAATACCCGCTGGCCGGCAATGGCCGCCGATATAACCGGATCAGGCACCAGCCGCGCCTTGAACACCCTCACCTTCCGCCGCGCGGCCTCGGCCAGAACAGGCGCGTCCGCTGCACCCGCACCCATGCTGATCACCGCCTGAACATGCGGCCATTGCGCTGCGAGCGGTGCGCGCAGCGGGCCTGCGGGCAGGCACAGACCATTGCCGACGCCAACCTCGCTGTCCACCACAGCAATAGCGCAGGACTTGGTCAGGCGTGGATTTTGCAGGCCATCATCCAGCAGAATCACCGTGGCGCCTGCGGCCAGCGCAGCCCGGGCTCCGGCCACACGATCCACGCAAATATAGGTGGGCGCAATACGGGCAAGCAGCAGAGGCTCGTCACCCACATCAGCGCTGGTGTGAAGCGCGGCATCAACACGCACGGGCTGTGCACCGGACAGCGCGCCGCCATAGCCGCGCGACACAATGGCCGGTCGTTCGCCCCGCGCCGCCAGCGCCTGCGCCAGACAAGCCGCTACAGGGGTTTTGCCCGCCCCCCCTGCGGTAAAATTGCCGATGCACAGCACAGGCACCGTGAGAGACAGGCCAGATTTTGCCATTCTATGAGCGGTTAAGGCCCCATACAGCCAACCGAACGGGCTTAAGGCTGCGGCAAGAAGCGTTGTGTCAGGCTGGTTCCAGAAGGACGGTGCGCGCATGTCAATCCATACGGTTGCGGTCAAACCGCATCTGCACAATATAGGGCTCGATGGCGCGCATGACATTGCGTGTCGCGCCCGCGCGCTGCTCCACGGCATCAAAGGCCGCGCGCGCCATGGTGCGGAATTTGCCCACATCCGCGAACAGCGCTGTCAATACCGTCACCAGCTCAGCCGCATCTTCCACCTGCACAGCACCGCGCGACTCGCCCAGAATGTGGTAAACTTCAGTAAAATTATGCACATAAGGGCCATGGAGAATGGCACTGCCCAGCTTGGCCGGCTCAATAGGGTTTTGTCCGCCGCGCGGCACCAAAGAGCCGCCCATGAAAATCAAACCAGCCAGACGATAAAACAAACCCAACTCGCCCATTGTATCGGCCACATAGATCTGAATATCGCGCATCGGCTGCCCGCCTGTGGAGCGCAGCGCCCCACGCAATTTATGATCTTCCGCCAGTTTGAGAATATCGGCCCCGCGCTGCGGATGGCGCGGCACAATAACAGTCAGAAGATTGGCAAAGCGCAGAGATAATTGCTGATGCACCGCCAGCACAATTTCATCCTCGCCCGGATGTGTGGAGGCGGCAACCCAGATCGGCCTTGTGCCGATCAGTCCGGTCAGATAAGCGAGGTCTTCCGCATGAACCGGCGGTGCGGGCGAGTCAAATTTCAGATTGCCCGTGACCAGCACCCGCGCGGCACCCAGCTGCATCAGGCGGGCGGCATCATCGGCGGTTTGCGCCAGCACCATGTCAATACCGGAGAGCAGGCGGGCGATAAGGGCGGGCACTTTCTGCCAGCGCGCAAAGGAGCGCGGCGACAGGCGCGCATTGACCAGAATCAGGGGCACCTCGCGGCGATGCACCGCACTGATAAAATTTGGCCAGAGCTCGCTCTCAGCAAAAATGACAATATCCGGCCGCCAGTGGTCCAGAAACCGTTTTACAAAGCGCGGCACATCCAGCGGCAAAAACTGATGAACAGCGCCGGCTGGCAGTCGTTTGGCCACAAGATTGGCCGAAGTCACCGTGCCTGTGGTCAAAAGCACCTGAATTCCGGCAGCCTGAAGCCGCTCGATCAAAGGCAGAAGCGAGAGACTTTCGCCAACGCTGGCACCATGCAGCCAAGCCAGATGTCCCTCTGGACGCTTGCGGCTGGCAAAGCCAAGACGCTCACCCAGCCTCGACCGGTTTTCCTTGCCGCGTGAACAGCGCCAGAGCAGAAATGGCCGAGCCACCAGACCAAAAATTCGGGTCAGCAACCTGTAAAGTCCGATCCACAGACTGGCCCAGATCATTCCGCAGTCTCCGAAAATGCCGGATGCGGATGACCGGTCAGGGCATAGGCCCGCTGGTGAATGCGGTTCAGTTCGGCTTCAAGCTGCTGACGTTTGGCCTCCAGCGCATCGCTGGTCAGGTCGGCCTCAACATGAATCGGTTCGCCCAGCACAATGGCCCCGCGGCCAAAGGGTTTGGCAAAGCTGGCCTTATCCCATGTGTCAAAATCAAACCGGCGTCCCGTGACCACCGCAACAGGGTAGATCGGACATCCGGAATGCTGCGCCAGAGTGATGACACCTAGCCCGGCCTTGCGGGAAATTTTGGGCACATCTGCGGTCATCAGCACCGAAACATTCTCCTGCAAGGCGCGCAAAACATGGCGCGATGCCGCGACAGCCCCCTTGCGGTGCATGGATTCTGCCGCTCCACCCGAACCGCGAATCGGCTCTATGCCCACCCGCCGCACAATCCGCGCATTGATATCGCCATCACCCGAACGCGAGATCATCACAGCAAAACGGCGTGATTGAGGCCGCGCATAATGTATGATGAAATGCTGGCCATGCCAGGTGGTGGCGATAATCGCGCCCTCCGCCTCAAGACGCTGGAAATAATCTGCCGGTTCATAAACAAAACGGGTAGTGATGCGCACAAACCGCAAATAAGTGGTGAGCAAAAACGCAACGCATTCACGCACCCAGACAGATCGACCCAAGCGTTTCAGCATATCTTGCATCAGGCTTTGGTCACATCCGTGGACGGATCCAGAATGCGGTGCAGATGCACAATAAAATACCGCATATGAGCATTATCCACGGTGGCCTGCGCCTTGGCCTTCCAGACCGCCTGCGCGCTGGCATAATCGGGATAAAGCCCGACAAGCTCAACAGCGGCGAGGTCTTTAAACTCGGTTCCGCCAACTGTTTTCAATTCGCCACCCAAAACCAGATGCGGCAGTTGCTTTTTTTCGACTATGGTCATCAGTGAGGCCTCGCTGCTCAAACAGACATATCTGTTGTCCGGGTTAAAAAATTGCGGCGTTTATGAACTATGCTGCAAAGCCGCCAAAGCTGCTCTGTGCAATGGTTCGCGCGCCGCGACAAGTGCCCCATGTTGCGTTTCCTGTTTATTATAAATTGGTTTCCTACCATCTAAGTCGCTCAGACAAAAGCCCGCTTCTGCAAGGATGAGGTCTGCGGCAACAATATCCCAGTCATGGGCATTCGGACCCGCCAGCGCGAGATCAATTCCGCCAGCCGCCACATGCGCCAGACGATAGGCCAGCGATGGAATTTTGGGGTGAACCTCCAGCGCAAAGGCCGCCGCGCACAGCTCCAGCATGGGCTTGGGCCCGGCGGCCCGCACGAGGGACTGCGCGGACAAGGGCTGCGAAAGCCCGGAAGGCGAAAGCACCACGGTATTGAGCCTCGCACCCTGCCCGCGCCGCGCCAGAAAGGTTTGGTTCAAAGCCGGTGCATGAAGAACCGCCAGTTCTGCTGCACCGCGCTCGACCAGCGCAAGCGAAACTGTCCAGCACGGATTTCCGGCCATGAAGGCGCGGGTGCCGTCAATCGGATCAAGAATAAACACGCTCTCCTGCGCCAAACGCGCATGATCATCGGCTGTTTCTTCGGACAGCCAGCCAAAATCCGGATAAAGAGCGCGCAAATGCTGCTGCAAAAAATCATTCACATCCAGATCGGCCTGTGTCACCGGCGACATGCCATTTTTATAGCGAATCTGCGCCGTGGTGGGCTGGCCGGAGCGGAAGGCCCGCATGGCGATGTCACCGGCCTGCACAACCAGCTTATGAATCTGTTCGAGAGCCTGTGTGTCCAAATTCTGTTCGCCTTTCGCGGTCCGCCTGCAAAGGTTTAAAAGCACCTTCCGGCAATCACTGCAATTTTATGTAATTGTCTAACCAGCTTTTCGCCCTGATGGAAGACAAGAGTCCAGAATGCGGCATTCACTGCAAATTAACCAGTGAAATTAGCTATTTACGCAGAAATTCCCGCCTTAATTCAGCAGGTGAGCACATGAAACTTTTGTGTGCCTGATCTGTTCAGGATGTCGCCATGCAGGCAAGGCAAAATTTATCTCGGAATATGGCCGGTGCGCCTGCGCGCCACCTGCATATTCAGGACCCCGTTCAGGCCGACCAGATCTGTGATGTCTGGGTCACACCCGACAGGCTGACATGGCGCCGCACTGCGGCGGGCATAATCATGTTTCTGACGATTGACCTTGACCTTTATCAGGGGGTTGTGGCGCGCGAGGACAAGACCGATCATGCCTATTCTCTGCATCTGATTGGCGCAAACCGCGAGCTGAATATTGAAATTGGCCGTTTCGAGCAGCTTGATGCCCTTGCGGCAAGCTGGCAGGACTGGGGCCGTTTCACCCGGCTTCCCCTGCTGGTGGAAACAGAAAGCGGGGCTTTGCGGCCCCTGCCCGCGCGAACAAGGCCCGACCGGCGCAAAGGTCTCGCCTCACCCCTCAAATATAGGCGGCGGCGCAATGCGATTTTACGCGCCAAACCCGATTTGGCCCGCGCCCATATTTCATTCAAGGGCGCGCGCGAAATCATCTGTTATGAATAGGCCCGCACACAAGCCTCCAGCGCGAGGCCGGCAAAGAGCAACAGTCCGGCATCACGATTGGAGCGAAACAACATCAGCGCGCGGTGGGTGTTGTCAGCCTCGATGCGGGTGATCTGCCAGCAAAGATGGGCCGCAAACCCGCAAAGCCCGAGCCAACCCCAAAGCCCCGCACCCGCAAGCACCAAAGCCAGCGCCGCAAGGCCCAGCGCAACCGCATAAAGCAGGCCAATGCCACGCCGCACATGCTGCCCAAAAAACCGCGCTGTGGATTTGATCCCGACGATCGAATCATCGGCTATGTCTTGCAGGGCATAAATCGTGTCATAGCCCATGGTCCAAAAAATCGCGGCGCCATAAAGACAGACAGGCGCCCATGCCAGCGCGCCGGTGTAGGCCGCCCAGCCCAGCAGCCCGCCCCAGGCAAAAGCCAGACCCAGCACAGCCTGTGGCCATGAGGTGATTCGCTTCATAAATGGATAGATCAGCACAATGCCCAGAGAGGCAAAGCCAAGGCGGATGGTGAAGGGATTGAAACAGAGCAAAACCGCCAGCCCCACCAGACATTGCAGCCCCAGAAAGGCCGCCGCCTGTTGTGTCGTCACACGGCCCGAGGGAATAGGCCGGTGCTTGGTGCGGGTGACACGCGCATCCAGATCGCGGTCAACAATATCATTATAGGTAGAGCCCGCGCCGCGCATGGCCATGGCACCAACCATCAGCAGAACGAGCTGCGCAACATTCAGCACATGATGCGCCGCAGATGCAGCCAGCGCCGACGACCACCAGCATGGCAGCAGCAAAAGCCACCAGCCGATCGGCCTGTCCATGCGGGCAAGCTGCACAAAGGGTAAAAAACGATCTGGCAGATACCGCAAAAGCACGCCTTGCTTTGCGGCATCGGGCAGATGCAGGTTCATTTACAGCGGCCCCGCGGGTATGTGCATCTGCTCCGGCGCATTGAATGCATTGCCGTTTTCATGAGCCTGAGCCCCCTGCTCCTGCATTTTTTTGATTTTTGCCGCAACAGCACAGGCATTTTGCGCAACACCGGCGGTTTTATTGCGACCATCGGTGGCATTCTTGATCACCTCATCTGAAATGCTGCACCAGTTTTTATTGGTGGTCATATAGGTGATGAGTTCGGATTCGACCGATACAAGCGCACGCAGATGCGGGCAGGCTGTGACCGGATCCAGCTTGCCTTTCAGCTTTTTGGTCATCGCGTTCAGGGTGTTGATTTCGCCCTGCCGCTTGGTCATGATTTTATTGAAGTCAGCCTGACAGGAGGCACCGGCTTGCGCATGGGCAGCCACAGGCAGAAAAAAACTGAAAGCGCCAAGGCTCAAAGCAACACCGGCAGACAATGCCCTATTTTGAAATGTCATCATAAAAGCTCCGTTATATTAACCTTTAGCGCGGAACAGGGTGCATTCGCAAGCCTGTCTGTTGTCTTATCGACATGGCGATGGTGTGACGGGAATATTTGCATCCGCGACATAATGGCTTAAAACACCGCGAGGAGTTCACCATGTCGCGTTCTGCCCCAATCTGCCGTTTGTTTGTTGATGCCCCCTTGCGGGCACAGGCCCTCATAGAGCTGGATAAAACTCAGGCCAATTATCTGTTCAATGTGCTCAGATTAAGCGCGGGGGCCACCATTTCTGTTTTTAACGGCCTTGAAGGCGAATGGCAGGCCCAGCTCGGCGGGCTGGCCAAGCGCGCGCCCGTGCTGCATATTCTGACCCATCTGCGGGCACAGACCCATGCTCGCGATCTTATTTATTATTTTGCGCCGCTTAAATCAGCGCGGCTGGACTATCTCATGCAAAAAGGCGTCGAAATGGGCGTGAGCGAGATGGTGCCTGTTCTCACCCGGCGCGTTCAGGCCACCCGCTTTAATGCCGAGCGCGCCCGCGCCAATATGATCGAGGCGGCAGAGCAATGCGAAATTCTGGCCCTGCCACAGCTAAGACCGGAGATCAAACTCGACACGCTGCTGGCCCATTGGCCAGACGACCGCACATTGATTTTCTGTGATGAATCTGCCGCGCAGAGCAGTCCTGTGGCCACATTGCAGAGCGTGACCCAGCGCGACAAACTGGCGGTTCTGATCGGCCCCGAAGGCGGATTTGACCCTGAGGAACGCAAGCTGATCACCGCCTTGCCACAGGCTGTGGCCTTATCCCTCGGGCCGCGCATTTTGCGCGCGGATACTGCCGCCGTGGCGGCTCTGGCGCTGGTGCAGGCTGTTCTGGGGGATCTGGCCTGAATTTTACCGGTTCATAGTTAAGGCGACATCATGTTCAAAACATATTTTATCATCATGATTTCACTGCTTGCGGCGCAGGGCGCACATAGCGCCGAGCTGCCCAACACCCAAAGCGGAAAGACATCCCCGCCGCAAAAGCTCATCGCCTGCCCCGAGGCAGGCGCCGGATATTTCCGCATGGCCGGTTCATCCACCTGTGTCAAAATAGGTGGATATGTCGAAATCGACACAGCCTCACATCGCGGGCAGATTTCGCACGGCGACCCTTCAAGCGATGATCAATAAGCGTAATCCGCAAAAATGCGATTGATATCTCCGGCCCAAACCGTTTGATATTGCTGCAATAAATGCTGCGCGGAGACCTCACCGCTCTCGATATAGCGCTCCAGAATATCCAGAAAACGGGTTTCATCGCGGCCCTGACTGTCCAGCCTACGGCGCGCGGCAAGTCCGGCGCGGGAGAGGGCCACAACCTGCGCGCCAAGGTCACGCAGAGACATTCCGTCAATTCTGGCCTGAAGGCCAAGACGCGGCACCTCGTCGCGCAAGGTCTGGCGTTGCTCTGCGCTCCATCCCTTGACCAGATCCCAGGCCGCATCCAGCGCATTCTGATCATAGAGCAGGCCTACAAACAAGGCAGGCAGCGCACATAGCCGCGAAGTGGGGCCGGCATCCGCACCGCGCATTTCCAGATAGCGCTTCAGCCGCACTTCCGGAAAAATAGTGGAGAGGTGATTGGCCCAGTCGGAAATGCGGGCGGTTTCGCCCGGTAGTTGCGGCAGTTTTCCGGCCAGCAGGTCGCGGAAACTGGCGCCCGCCACATCATGATAGGTATCGCCGCGTTTGACAAAATACATCGGCACGTCCAGCGCATAATCGACATAGCGCTCGAAACCCATGCCATCCTCAAAGGCAAAAGGCATCATGCCGGCGCGGTTATTGTCCGTATCGCGCCAGATTTCAGAGCGGGCGGACAATAGACCATTGGGTTTCCCCTCGGTAAAGGGCGAATTGGCAAAAAGGGCTGTGGCCAAGGGCTGCAAGGCCAGCGACACCCGCAGCTTTTTCACCATGTCCGCTTCAGAGTCGAAATCAAGATTCACCTGCACAGTGCAGGTGCGAAACATCATGTCCAGCCCGCGCGTGCCCACTTTCGGCATATAATTGGCCATGATTTTATAGCGGCCCTTGGGCATGACCGGCGTTTCGGCCAATGTCCATTTCGGGCTCATGCCCAGACCCAAAAACCCTATGCCGAGCGGGTCGGCAATTTCCTTCACCTGTGCCAGATGCGCATGAACCTCGGAACAGGTCTGATGGATGCTGTCCAGCGGCGCTCCGGAAAGCTCGAACTGCCCGCCAGGCTCCAGCGAAATCGCCCCGCCGCCTGTGGCGTCATAAAGGCCGATGATATGACCACCATCCATGATCGGCTCCCAGCCGAGCAGATAGTGCATTCCGTCCAGCAGGGCTTTGATCCCGCCACGGCGACCGGCAACTGTGTCATAAGGCACAGGCGAAAGGTCATTCTTATAAAACCCGAATTTTTCGTGTTCAGTCCCGATCAGCCATTGTGCTTTCGGCTTGTTGCCCACCTCAAACCACTCAATCAGTTCATGACGCGAGGTGATCGGGCTTAAATCTGTTACATCCCGTGCCATGAACACTCTTTCAATTAGATTGACCGGTTAATTCTGCGCTTATTTAGCGGCTGATTGTGAACCTTTAGATAAGGTCACGTTTCGCAAATTGCGAGAGGAAAAACAAATCCTTTTGCTGACACTCTGCCTGACAGTAAATTTTAAGGCTTTAAAAACGATAATAGAATATACAACCTATAAGATTTTAATACATAAATACAACCATAAGATGATTATGGGAATTCAACCGATGAAAAACTGCATATATATATTTTTCACTGACCGAAAAGGTGCATCGGCCATCGAATATGGTGTGCTGATTGCATTCATAGCGCTGATCATGATAGCCGGGTTCAGCTCTGTGGGCACCAGCATCTCCAATCTGTTCAATAGATTACAAAACAGCCTGTAACCTTGGCTTTAAAAATGGCCTGCCGAGAGATTGTCGAGACTGATCACAATCTGTGCGGCCAGCGCATCGGCCAGCGGCGAGGGTGTGAGGCGGCTGGTCAGCACGCCGATATCGCAATGCCCAAGCTCCGGAAATCCATCCGCATGCCCCAGAATACGCATTCCGGCCTTAATGGCGCTTTCCGGCAACACGGAAACAGCAAGGCCCGCCAGCACCGCAGCCCCGACGGCCATAGAACTCCAGCTGGCATAAAGAATGCGAAAATTCCGCCCCTGCGCTTCAAGCTCCATCGTGGCACGCTGACGCCAGAAGCAGGTGGGCCGCCCCAGCGCCAGAGGCAGGGGTGTCATTTCATGCACATTATGCTGTGAAGAGGTCACCCAGAACAGCTGTTCGCGCCGCACGATACGGGCAAGCCCTGTCTCGTCGCAATGTGTGACAATCGCCAGATCCAGATCGCCGCCATTGAGCAAGGGCACCAGATTGAGCGTGGGCTCACACACCACGGTCACCTCCACGCGCGGATTGGATCCTGAAAATTGCGCTAATATTTCCGGCAGATAACGTTCGGCATATTCATCGGGCACGCCGAGCCGCACCCGTCCGGCCAGTTCCTGCGCCGAAAAGCTGGCAGCAGCTTCCATATTGAGACGGATAATCCGGCGGGCATAATCCAGCAGGCGTTCACCCTCCTCGGTCAGCCGGGATGCGCGCCCGTCACGCTCGAAAATTGGTTTGCCAATGCGCTCCTCAAGGCGGCGCATCTGCATGGAAATGGCGGATTGGGTTTTGTGGACAATATCGGCAGCACGGGTGAATGAGCCCGAATCAACAATGGCGACCAGAGATTTCAAATGCTCGACATCAAAAAGGACGGCCATTCTTCAACCTCGGTCTGTGATTCTAAAGTCTGTTGCCTTTTAACGGAAACGGCTCCCTCGCCCCGCATGGCGGGGAGAGGGATGGGGTGAGGGGCATTTTCATGTAATTTGCCCCTCACCCTCACCCTCTCCCCATTAAAATGGGGAGAAGGAACGCGCACCAAAAATGTCCATATAAAACATCACGCTCCAGGCTTATCGTTTGGGCGAAAGCTGGCTGAGAATGGCCTGTAATCCCTCAAGCTGCGCCTGCTGCAACTGCACCCCGCCCTGCATGATCTTTGTCAGCGCGTCAAAGCCGGACTGGGCGGCCTGAGTGGCCGGGTCTGGCTTGGGCATGGCCTGCATCATATTCGGAAAAAAGGCCGCAAAACCGCTGGGCGGAGCGCTGGGTTGCGGTGTCATGAACTGACCCTGCATCGCCTGACCCTGCAAAGTCTGCATCTGCCTGACCTGCCCCTGCATGGCCTGCGCAAGGCCGTTCATCACCATCCCCGCCACCAGTGGCATCATCTGCTGCACCAGTTGCGGCTGAAGCCCGGCGCTTTGCGCGGCCACCTGTGCAATCTGGCTGGTGTTTTGCGGCGCACCGAACAACTGCGCGATGACGGCATTGCCATAGGCAAAGGGATCAGGAAAGGCGGGCGCGGCGGGCGGTGCGGGGGGCGGAGGTGGCACGACAGGCGCGGGTGCGGCGGCGGCCGGCATCATCGAGGCCAGCAAAGTGCCGATAGTCTGCGGGCTGGAGGCCTGCTGCTGCAAGCTGCTGGCAAATGCCGGCATCAGACTTTGCACAGCGGCCTGCGTCTGCTGGACTGAAATCTCAAACTTTTTTGCCATTTCCTCCATGGTCTGGAGGTTCTGAGCCGAATTCAGCAGGTCATTAAACGAATACATATCCGGCTCCGGGCTCGAGTGGCATTCACTGGGTGTATAAGATACCCAAACAATATTATGTACAGATATTCACGCATAAATCGACATGAATCATGCCGATGTGATGCGACGGGTCAAACGCGCCACGGCAAAATAGGCTGTGATCACCGCCAAAATACCAAAAACAGCCGTACCGGCCATTACACCCATCATGCCCCCCTTCACCCCCCAATGCGCCGCAAAAACAGTCACGAACGGAACGGTGCCCAATGTCGCGCGGCCCCAGTTGAAGACGGTCGAATAAATCGGAAAGCCGAGATTGTTGAAAGCCGTATTGGCCACAAACAGCGAGCCGAGAAAAAGCCAGAGCCCGGCGCCAAAATTACAATAAAACACCAGTAATTGCGCTGTTTCTCCCGAAAGACCGAACATTCGGACAATCAGCGGACTGCACAGCCACAAAAACGCCCATGTGGCCGCGACATAGGCCAGCGTGAAGGTGAACGCATCATTCAAGGTCTGGCGCACCCGCGACATCAGCCGCGCACCCAGATTTTGACTGATCACCGGCCCGAGCGAGCCGGTCAAAGCAAAAATAACCCCGAAAGCCACCGGCGTGATCCGGTCAATCACCGCAAAAGCTGCAATCGCCCCCTCGCCAAATTCTGAAAACACCCGCATGGCATAGGAATTTCCGAAAGGCGTGGCCAGATTGGTCAGGATGGCTGGCCCCGCAATCAGGGCCACATGGCGCATATCCAGCCAGACTGCGGTGGAATCGGGCACAGCCACCAGCTTATGCACCCGCACAGCCCCATGAAAACCAACGCCGAAAAACACAAAGCGCGAAATCACAATGGCAATCGCCGCGCCATAAACGCCAAACCCAAACCCGAAAATAAACAAGGGGTCGGTGAAGGCGGTCACTACCCCGCCAAACAACGTCACATTCATCGCCCGCCGCGCGTCACCCGCCGCCCGCAAAATGCCGGAAAACCCCATGCCCAGCGCCATCAGCAGATTGGCCGGCAAAGTAATCGCCAGAAAATTGGACGCCACCATGAACGCCTGCCCGCGCGCGCCCAGCGCATTCAACGCATTGTCCCTGAACACGAGCAAAAGCAGCGTAACAGCGGCTGAGATCACCAATGTATGGGTGAGGCTTGACGCGCCAAGCCGCCGCGCCCCTTCCCTGTCTCCGGCGCCCAGAGCCCGCGCCACCACAGCCGTCGTGGCAATCACCATGCCAATATTGATCGACATGGCAAAAAACATCACCGTGCTGGCATATCCGACCGCCGCTGTCAGAAATGTGTCGCCCAGATGCGAAACATAGATGAGAGAGAGAAGATCAACCAGAAAAATGGCCATCAGGCCTATGGCTCCGGTGAGGGTCATCACCACGACATGACGCATGGTCGAGCCTTGCGTGAACACCGCCTTAGGTTTTGCAGGCTCAGAATTTGAGGGGCTGCTTTGGGCGGATGAGGAGACCTGTGTCACTTGAAAACTTTCGATAAACAGACAAATTTTTCATTTCACTGTTTATGTAAACGAAATGTGGCAAATTCCTAGCAACATCTTGATTTTCAGCACGGGAACAAGACCTTACCAGCCGGTTTACCCTTATTGCTAAAATTGTTCGCAATTCGGACGCAGGCTTGCTAGAAACAGGCGCAACAGACCAAAACCGCTGCAAAAGAAAGTTAGGGCCGACATGCAATCAGAGCCGGATGTGAGCCTGTTTTCGGGAGAGAGCCTTCTCGCCCGGTTTCTTGATTCGGGCTATCAGCGGGCCGAACCGGCCATTTTACAACCGGCTTCAATTTTTCTGGATCAATCCGGCGAGGATATTCGCGGGCGGCTCTATTTTACGGCGGATGCGGGCGGTGAGGAACTCTGCCTGCGGCCCGAATATACCATTCCGGTGTGCCGTGACTATCTGGCCGGAGCACAGGCTGGCGCGCAGGCCGCCTTCGCCTATTGCGGCCCCGTGTTCAGAATGCGCAGCGAGGGCAAGGGCGAATTCATCCAGTCCGGCCTTGAGAGTTTTGGCCGCACGGATCTGGAAGCGGCGGATGCCGAAATTTTTGCCCTGACCTTGCAGGCTGCCGCCCATGTGCCGCTGACCATCCGCATCGGCGATATGGCTGTGCTGGCGCAGGTGTTGCACGCGCTGGATCTGCCCCCCTTCTGGCTGCGCCGGATCAAACGCGGGCTCGCAACCGGACAAAATTTCGCAGATATGTTCAGCCTGCCCGCCCGCAACAGCGCGCAGGATCATTCCGGTGTGCTGGCCGCGCTGGAAGGGGTCGATCGCAAGGGCGCGCGGGCATTGGTTGAGGATCTTCTCTCCATTGCCGGAATTTCAGCCGTGGGCGGGCGTTCGGTGGGGGAAATCGCCGACCGGTTTTTGCAGCAGAGCGCCCTGAAGTCGCATACACAAATGCCCGGTGCCAAGCAGGCCATATTGCAGGAATTTCTGGGGCTGTCCGGCCATCCGGATCAGGCCAGCCTGTTGATGCGCGCCTTTGCCGCGCGGCACAAGCTGGATTTAAGCGCGGAGCTTGACGCCTTCGACATGCGCAACGGCTTTATGGCCGCGCATGGCATTGACCTTGAAACCATCGCCTTTTCAGCCTCTTTTGTGCGCAATCTCGATTATTATACCGGTTTTATCTTTGAAGCGCGGCGCGCGGCCTCAGCGCGGCCCTGTCTTGGGGGCGGACGTTATGACCGCCTGCTGGGCACGCTGGGCGCAGCACAGAATATTCCAGCGGTGGGTGCGGCCATCTGGGTTGCCCGTCTGGCAGGAGCAGCAGAATGACCGACATGAATTCCCCTCTCGTTCTGGCTGTGCCCTCCAAGGGGCGGTTGCAGGAAAATGCCTCGGCTTTTTTCAGCCGGGCAGGCCTTACCGTTGCGCAGGGGCGGGGTGTGCGCGATTATCGCGGCACCCTGAAAGGCGTTGAAAATGTCGAGGTGGCCTTTCTGTCCGCCTCGGAAATTGTCTCGCAGCTGGCCGCCGGCACTGTACACATGGGCATTACCGGCGAAGACCTGATCCGCGAATCCCTGCCCCATGCCGATTCTCTGGTCGAGCTGCTCACCCCTCTCGGTTTTGGATTTGCCAATGTGGTTGTGGCCGTACCGCAAGCCTGGATCGACGTGCGCACTATGGCTGATCTGGAAGATGTTGCCGCCAGTTTCCGCGCAAAGCATGGGCGCCCCATGCGGGTGGCCACAAAATATATCAACCTGACACGCGCCTATTTTGCCGCCAATGGTGTCAGTGATTACCGGATTGTCGAAAGTCTTGGCGCAACCGAAGGCGCACCGGCCTCCGGCAGTGCCGAACTGATCGTCGATATCACCACCACAGGCGCGACACTGGCCGCCAATGCGTTGAAAATTCTCGACGATGGCATCATGCTGCGTTCCGAGGCCAATCTGGTCGCCTCGCTCAAATCCGCATGGTCTGCGACGCAGATCAGGGCTGTGCGCTCCATTCTGGGGCGGATCGCCGCCGAAGAGGACGCCCGCACCACCCGTGAGATCAGGGCCATGTTCGACGCGCCCAAACCCGGACTGATCACCAGCCTCGGCGCAGGCTTTGGCGCGGCCCTCACCTTCAGCCAGATGCAGGATCAGACCCTCACCCTGCATTGCCTCAAGGATCATGTGCCCGATATTGCGGACTGGCTGGTGGGGCAAGGGGCAAAGCGCGTCACCTCCGCCGCGCTGGATTATATTTTCACCGACAAAAATCCTTTGTTTGAACGTCTGTCGGCCAAATTACCCCGCGCCTGAGGCTGAGGCCCACAAGCTGTGCGACTGTGCGGGCGCTGCCTTGCGAAAGTCCGATTGTGCAACTATCACATGGTGAGATTTCAAATCGAATCAGGATCAATAAGGACATTGCCATGATCAATCCTCTTAAAGCCGGTCTGATTTGCGCATCCGGGCTGTTGTTGTGTCTCACCAGCGCCGCCTTTGCCGCAGAACAAACCGACACACCACCGGCCAAGGCCGACGCCGCCACACAGGAAAATCCTGTCAGTCCCGACCTGCCGGGCATAGAAAAGAAATTCCCAACCAAATCCAGCTATGAGCTGAAAAGCATCAATGGCAAACCCGTGCCCAATGATATTATCGTCACCTTTATTGTTGATGATGCGTTCCGCGGCACAGGCAATGCCGGCTGCAACACATGGTCGGCCACCATTTATCCGGTCAGGGGTCAGCGTCTGGCTGTCGGGCCAGTGGCCTTGACCGGCAAGGTGTGTGACAAAACCAGAATGGAGATTGAGCACAACTTTGTCAGCATTCTGCACGCCTCGCCAAAATGGAACACGTCCGGCTCAGAAATGACCCTGAAACTGCCACAGGCCAGCATGGTTCTGCAACGCTCGCTCTGATGCGCGTCTCTGATGGGCAGGGACGCTCTATCTGTCCCTGCCATTTCAAACTCACACCAGCCTGAAGGTGCCATCCGGCTGTTTTTGCATATAGGCCCGCCGCGTGATCGTCTGATGCGGCAAAGTCTGATGCGCCACGGCAACAATCGCGCAAGCGGGCAGACGCTCGGCAAGCAACGCGGCCAGATGCGACGCCGATTCTTCATCCAGCGCCGAAGTGGCTTCATCCAAAAACAGAATATCCGGCTGCATCAGCAGGGCACGCGCAATGCCGACACGCTGCTGCTCGCCGCCCGAGAGCACAGTCTGCCACAGATCAACCTGATCCAGCTTTGGCAAAAAGGCCCCAAGCCCGACATCCTGCAGCACAGCCTCGACGGTGGCGGCCGGATAGGTCGAGGGCGGCAGAGGATAGGTTACGGCTTCACGCAGAGTGCCGCTGGGCAGATAGGTGCGCTGCGGCAAAACCAGCACTCTGGCGGTTTTGGGCAGGGAAATCTGCCCCGCACCAAAGGGCCAGATTCCGGCAAATGCCCGGAACAGGGAGGTTTTTCCTGAACCCGACGGGCCGGAAATCAGCACACGCGCGCCCGGCTCAATGGCAAAATGATCAGCTTGAACAAGCAGCCGCCCGTCTGGACGGCTGACAGCCAGATGATCCACCGCGAAATGCGCGCCCTCATCAATATGTGTTGCACCTGAAGCCTGTGCCGCCTCTGCGGCGCGGATCGAGGCCTCAAAACCGGTCAGACGGGTGACCACCGCACGATATTGCGCCAGACTGGAATAGGTGTCGATGAACCAGGTCATCCCCTCCTGCACCGAGCTGAACGCCCCCAGCGTCTGGGTCAGGGCACCGAGCTTCATCGCCCCATTGAAATAGGCCGGTGCCAGCAAGAGAATCGGGAAAATTTCGGAAATCTGCGCGAAAAAGGCGGTGAACCATGTCAGGGACTTCTGCCGCTTGATGCGCGCGGTGGCATTGAGCAGCACAAAGGCATAGCGCGCCATCAGGCTGATTTTTTCCACCTCCTCGCCGCGCAGCAAAGCGATCTGCTCGGAATTTTCACGGATGCGCGCCATGGAAAAGCGAAAGTCCGCCTCATATTTCTGCTGAAGATAATTCAGCTGAATCAGCAGTTTACCGATATAATGGGTCATGAATGTGCCGATCGCCGAATAGGCCAGCGCCACCCAGATCAGCCAGCCGGGAACATTGAAGCCCAGCCCCAGCGAGGTCAGCGGAAAGGACTCCGAAAGCCCCCAGAGCACCCCCAGAAACAGCACAAGGCGCACAAGCGTGCCCAGAAAATTCACACTCAGCACCATGGTGGTGCCCACAAACTCATGCACATCTTCAGCAATACGCTGGTCAGGGTTGTCCGCAGGGTCGGCGCTCAGGCGCATCCGATAATGCATGGCCGGTTCCAGCCAGCGCTGCACATAATAATCCGTCATGGATTTGCGCCAGCGGATTTGCAGCATCTGGTTGAAATAGGTGTTGTACACAGCCGTGACAATATAAAGAAAGGCCAGCATGGTGAATGTATGCGTGGCCACGTCCCATGAGGAGAAATTCAGCATCAAAGCATTGAAGCTGCCATAATCCTTATCCTGCAAGGCTGTGAAAAAATCATTGTTCCAGACATTGAGGGCCTTGCGCACGAAAGAAATGGAAACCTCAAAGCCAATGGTGATCAACAACAGCGCGAGGGCAATCCAGCTTTCGCGCAGACGCAGAGTGCCCAGCAGCGGCACTGAGATTTCACCCGCATGCCGGCTGGTGAAATAAGGAATGGTCAGCCGCCATATATCCCGCACCGCATTTAAAAAGCCCCGCATGTCTCCGGCCCTATTCTGATTCGATCCCTATTCCGGTTCAATATGCGGGCAGGAATGGCTAAAGCAAGATCAATCCACAAAAAAAGCCCCGGCGAACCGGGGCTTGTTTTCATATTGAAGGCTCAGGCGCGGTCAGCCGACCAGCCGCCTGCACCGCTGGCCGCCAGCGCCAGGAAGCCACCGGCCATGCCAAGGTTTTTATAGAAGTTCAGATATTGAAACATATACATCTTGTCATCGGCCGCCAGCGAGAAATAATTATGAAAGACCAGCGCCAGAAATACCGTAAACAACGCCATAAACAGCGCCACGAGACGGGTCTGGAAACCGACCAGAATCAGCAGGCCACCGCCCAGCTCGGCCACAATGGCCGGATAGATCAGCCAGCCGGGCAGGCCAACAGAGGCAATATAACCGGCACCGCCAGCCGGATTCATCATTTTGCTCCAGCCGCCCATGATAAACAAAACAGCAAGAAGAATGCGGGCGAGCAGCAAGGCGGCATTGGATTGGGATTGAGACATATTCATAATGTTTCCTGTTCTCTTATCTAGAGGGTGATACGGACGTTTCGCTACAGAATTAAGGTTTGAAGGGTAACGTGAGCGTAACCATAACCCTTATTTATCACGCAAGAAAGACACTGAAAAAGAAACCAAACTATGCAAATTCGCAAACTACCCATTGATGCGCAGTGCGCTCACTCCTCGATATAGGACGCGGGAACAGAAAATTCGGCCTCAACCCCGGCAGGAATGGCCAACCGCGGGCGAAACCGCCGCAGCACTACACTCAGCCTGTTGCGCAGGCGCGTCATGCTGAACCAGGGCCGGAACCGCACGCTCAGATTTTCACCATGGTGACGGATATACATCATGGCCGGAAAGGGCACCGCATCCATGGGTCGCCCCAACCGCTTCGACATGGCCTCATAGCCGATATGGGTGGTAAGAAATATGCTTTCCGCCATTCCCCCGGGCACAAAGGCCAGATCCTCCGGCGTCATATAAAAAACCGCGCAGGAGCCGCAATGCCGGATAAAATTATCAGAATATTGGAAATATCTGCGCCCAAGGTTTAGAATATATCCACTCTGCAGAATATAACCGCGCCGGTTGTTGGTGCTGCGGATAAATTCGGCAAGACGGCACGAGACCAGATCGTCGGCATCCATCAGCACCAGATAGCCCCCGCCTCTGCGGCAGACCTCCGCGATCAAACGGCGGATCTTGACCTGCTTGTCCCGCCCCTGCCCTTCATGATCATGACTACCCGGAACCGCCTCATCTATAACTAGCTTATGCAACCGGGGATGGGTATCAAACAATGTGACAGGTTCGTCATGACAGGCAATCAGAACCTCAATGTCTGGCATGGTCTGTGCGAAAATGGAGCGCAGCGTATTGTCCAGCACCATGCTGACGAGGGTCCAGTCTTTGGCAACCGCGCGGCTTTTCAACGGCATTCCGAAGTAAATTTCAGCCATAAGCGCAACCTTACACCCTGAGTTGTCTTTGATCGTCACATCCGGATACAACCAGCCTTGTCAGGATCGCAAGATGCCTGCCCAACTTCACGTGAAGCCAAGCTATTGAGCCATAACAGCATGTTCGTGGAGGTTAAAAAAGCTGATTATAGTCTATATGCCCATTTTATTATCGGCTTGCCGTTAACATACAAAAGGGCCGCCAATGGCGACCCTTTTGTTTTTTGCATTATGCCCCTCACCCTATCCCTCTCCCCGTAAACGGGGCGAGGGAATTGTGCAGGCTGCGAGCGGATGTTTCTAAGCTGCGCTTGAGAGACCATCCCGCCGCATCAAAGTTCGCTGTTGCGGACTTTGAGTTGTTGATTTTGGGCGAGCGGATGTACGTCTTAGAAATCCATCCCGCCGCATCAAAGTCCGCTGTTGCGGACTTTGAGTTGTTGGTTTTGGGCGAGCGGATGGACGTCTTAGAAGTCCATCCCGCCGCCCATGCCACCCATGCCGCCGCCGGGGCCGCCCATAGGTGCCGCGTCCTTCTTCGGACGGTCGGCAATCATGGCTTCGGTGGTGATGAGCAGGCCGGCGACAGAGGCCGCGTCCTGCAGCGCGGTGCGCACAACCTTGGCCGGATCAATGATGCCGGCTTCGATCATGTCGACATATTCTTCGGTCTGGGCATTGTAGCCGAAGGTCTGCGACTTGTTTTCGTTGATCTTGTTGATCACGATCGAGCCTTCAACACCGGCATTGTCCACGATCTGACGGATCGGGGCTTCCAGAGCCTTCAGAACAATCTTGATGCCGGACTGCACGTCCACATTGTCGCTCTTCAGGGCGCTGACAGCCACCTTGGCGCGCAGCAGCGCTGTGCCGCCGCCCGGAACGATGCCTTCTTCCACGGCCGCACGGGTTGCGTTCAGAGCGTCGTCCACGCGATCCTTCTTTTCCTTGACTTCCACTTCGGTCGCACCACCAACGCGGATCACGGCAACACCGCCCGCCAGCTTGGCCAGACGTTCCTGCAGCTTCTCTTTGTCATAGTCCGAGGTGGTTTCTTCGATCTGCGCTTTGATCTGCGACACGCGGGCGACAATGTCATCCTTTGCGCCAACGCCGTCGATGATCGTGGTGTTTTCCTTGTCAATGCGCACGCGCTTGGCACGGCCCAGCATATTCAGGGTGACGGATTCGAGCTTGATGCCCAGATCTTCGGCAATCATGGTGCCGCCGGTGAGGATAGCAATATCTTCCAGCATGGCCTTGCGGCGATCACCAAAGCCCGGAGCCTTGACAGCCGCCACTTTCAGGCCGCCGCGCAGCTTGTTGACAACCAGAGTTGCCAAGGCTTCGCCTTCCACGTCTTCCGCGATGATGACGAGCGGCTTGCCGGTCTGCACAACAGCTTCCAGCACAGGCAACATGGCCTGAAGCGACGAGAGCTTCTTCTCATGGATGAGGATATAAGCGTCGTCCAGCTCTGCAATCATCTTTTCAGAATTGGTGACGAAATAGGGCGAGAGATAGCCACGGTCAAACTGCATCCCCTCGACAACGTCGAGTTCGGTTTCAGCCGATTTGGATTCCTCAACAGTGATCACGCCCTCGTTGCCAACCTTCTGCATGGCCTTGGCAATCATGTCGCCGATGGACTTGTCGCCATTGGCCGAAATGGTGCCAACCTGCGCAACTTCCGCCGAATCCTTGATCTTCTTCGAGCGGCTCTGAATGTCCTTGACGGCTGTTGCAACGGCCATGTCAATACCACGCTTCAGGTCCATCGGGTTCATGCCGGAGGTGACATATTTCACACCTTCCTTAACAATGGCCTGCGCCAGCACGGTTGCGGTCGTGGTGCCGTCGCCAGCGGTGTCATTGGTTTTGGAGGCCACTTCGCGCACCATCTGGGCGCCCATGTTCTCGAACTTGTCCTCAAGCTCGATTTCCTTGGCAACGGTCACACCGTCCTTGGTGATGCGCGGTGCGCCATAGGCCTTGTCGATGACGACATTGCGGCCCTTCGGGCCAAGGGTGACTTTTACAGCATTTGCCAGAATATCAACGCCGCGCAACATGCGGTCGCGTGCATCAGAACCAAAACGTACGTCTTTAGCGGACATATTATATCTCCTGAACCTGAGGGTTCTTCAGTTGAAAAGAGGAATAGACTTAACCGACGATACCCATGATGTCGGATTCCTTCATGATGAGGAGATCCACGCCATCAATCTTGACCTCGGTGCCGGACCATTTGCCGAACAGCACCTTGTCGCCAGCCTTCACATCGAGAGCAACAATCTTGCCCGAGTCATCGCGTGCACCGGGGCCAACGGCGATGACTTCGCCTTCCTGTGGCTTTTCCTTGGCATTGTCCGGGATGATGATCCCGCCTTTGGTTTTTTCCTCGCCTTCGAGGCGCTTAACAACGACACGGTCGTGCAATGGACGAAATTTCATGGTTTCTCTAGTCCCTGAATGCCCCCTGTCACGGGAGGCGGTTGGCTGGAAAATCTGTTAGCACTCAAAAGCAAGAGTGCTAACAGCTGACGAGGAGATAGGAACTGCCCGGCGCAGAGTCAAGGGCAGAGAAAACATGAATCAGCTCTGCCCTTCAAAAAATATTGGCGCGCTTAAACGTCGTCACCACCAAAATCAGACGAGAAATCGGATGAATCATCATAAGAAGCATCCGCACTCTGGTCTGGTTCATAAGTGTCTGCGGCGGGGGCGGAATTTTCTGTGTAATAATTATTCACAATGGTTTCGCCGCCCGTGGGCGATATGCCATAGCCGCCCATGCCAAAACCACCCATGCCATGGCCACCGGAAAACAGGCTGGACACGCCTTCGGCCAGCAATACACCGCCCGCCACGCCGGCGGCTGTGTGCAAAGCCCCGCTCAGAAAGCTGGTGGGCGCAGCGGGTGCGCCCCAAGGGCCGGGTTGCGGCGCGGGCTGCGGCGCATATTGCGGCTGCGGGGCATAGGCCGGTGGTTGCTGCGGGGCAGGCGCGCCAAACAGGCTTTTGCCAAGGCCACCCAGAAAGCTGCCGCCGCCTTGCGGCTGGGCCTGTTGCTGCACCTGCTGCTGCAACTGCTGAATTTTCTGATTTGCAGCGCTCAGGGCCTGTTCCTGAATCAGCACCGTCTGGGCCAGCACATAGGCCGCGCCGGGGGTCTGCACCATAGCTGCATTGATAAAGGCATCGGCCTCCGCATCTCTGGGGCCAATATTTGCGGCGCGGATACGGTCAAAAAGACCGGCAAGAAGCTGTTTTTCGTCGGGGGTCATAGGTCTCTCCCAAAAGGCGCGGTTGAACCGCACCCCTATATGGGGGTGAAAAATGACGAATCCAAGACCGGCATGGCTTTATCCAGCGTGCTGGTCGTCACCCCTCACAACCCCGCCAGCTCAGCGGGTTTTTCACCGCCATAGGCCCAGTTGAGCAGCGCCACCGTATGCACAATCGGAATGCCGGTGCCCTTGGCAATTTGCGTCAGGCAGCCGATATTGCCCGCCGCGATCACCTGCGGTTTGATCCGCTCAATGTTCTTCACCTTGCGGGCGCGCAGCTGATTGGCAATTTCCGGCTGCAAAATATTATATGTCCCCGCCGAGCCGCAGCAAATATGGCCTTCCGGCACATCTTTCACGGTAAAACCGGCCTGACTGAGCAGAGTTTTCGGCAGAGTGGTGATTTTCTGGCCATGCTGCATCGAGCAGGCGGAATGATAGGCCACCACCATATTTTTCGACGGCTGTGCAGGCAGGTCAAGCGTGGCCATAAATTCGGTAAGGTCCATCGCCAGCGCCGACACTTTCGCGGCGCGTTCGGCAAAGGCGGCGTCATCCCGCAGCATGAAACCATAATCCTTGATCGTGGTGCCGCAACCCGAGGCGGTGATGACAATGGCATCAAGCCCGCCCTTCGCCATTTCCTGCTCCCAGGCCAAGATATTGGCGCGGGCCATGGCAAGACTGGCCTCCTCTTTGCCCATGTGATGCGGCAGCGAGCCGCAGCAGGTCTCGCCCTTGGCCAGCACCACCTCCACGCCAAGACGATTGAGCAATTCAATGCTGGTGTCATTAATGCCCGGCATCAGCACTGGCTGCACACAGCCATTGAGCAGCACCACGCGCTTTTTGCGCTGCTCAACCGCATAAGTGCCAATTTTATAGCTGGAGCGGGTGGGCAGTGTGGCGGGTGCAAGATCCACCATCGCGGCCATGCGCCCGCCAATCACCGGCAATTTGGACAGCAAAGGCTTGAACGGCTTAGCCAATACCGCGCCCAGCAGCGCAAAGCGGAAGCGGTTGGGATAGGGCATCAGCGCGCCCAGCAGCCCGCGCAAAAAGCGGTCACTCCACGGGCGCTGATAGGTTTGCTCAATATAGGCGCGGGCATGATCCACGAGGTGCATATAATGCACGCCGGACGGGCAAGTGGTCATGCAGGAGAGGCAGGAGAGGCAGCGGTCAATATGTTTGACCACCTCTTTTGTCGCCGGTTTGCCGTTCTCCAGCATGTCCTTGATCATATAAATGCGGCCACGCGGACTGTCGAGTTCGTCGCCCAGCAGCAGATAAGTCGGGCAGGTGGCGGTGCAAAAGCCGCAATGGACGCAGGTGCGCAGGATTTTTTCCGACGCCTGCATATGGGAGTCGGCCAGTTGCGCCGCGCTGAAATTGGTCTGCATTTTATAGTCCCGAATACATGCGACCCGGATTGAGCTTATGCTCGGGGTCAAAAGAGGTTTTGATGCTGGCTGTCAGCGCCATCAGGCGTGGGTCGAGAGGCTGAAACACCGCCTCCGTCAATCGCACATCCTGCGGCGCGCGGATCAGCGTTGCATGGCCGCCATAGGTTTTCACCGCATCGCGCACCGCCTGAACATACGGCGCGGGCAGCGAGAGCCAAATCAGCCCGCCACCCCAGTCATAATAATGCCTGCCGCCAAGAGATTTGAGCGCCGCCATCAGTTTTGGCCCGGACTGCGGCGCGGTGGAAATACGCCAGATGACATTCTCGGGGGGCGCGCTGACAAACTCCACATCGCGCACCCCGCGCCACAGCCGCGCCGAATCCTCGCCCTCCAGCACATTGGTCTCTTTATGGGCAGCAAAGAGCTTACGCAATTCACCCACACGATAGGCAATGGATTCGTCAAAATTCTCCAATCTTATCAGGGTGCGCGAAATATTGCGCCCCAAGCCGAAGGGCAGATGCGCCGCACCGCTCACCTCAAAGGGCGAGCCCAGCGCCTGAGAGAGAACATCCACGCCCTGTGCATCCTCAAGCCCTTTGATGACAAAGGTCACGGCCTTTTGCGGGCGCGGCAGCAGCTTGATGGTGACTTCCGTAATCAGCGCCAAAGTGCCATAAGCGCCGCAATTCACCTTGACAAGATCAAGTCCGGTGACGTTTTTCATCACCCGCCCACCGGTTTTGACCACCTCGCCCAAGCCATTGATGAGCCGCAAGCCCAGAATGGAGTCACGCGCCGCCCCTGCCGCAATGCGGCGCGGGCCAGAGACATTGCAGGCCGCCAGCCCGCCCATGGTCGGTGCGCCGCTTGTGCCCAGCACCCCGCGATAATCCATCGGCTCAAAGGGCAACATCTGGCCTTTCGCCGCAATCGCCGCTTCAATCTCGCTGAGCGGTGTGCCCGCTTTGGCCGAAATCACCATTTCCGCCGGTTCATAAAGCGTGATGCCGGTGAGCGCGGCGGTAGAGAGCATGGCCTCGGCCTGAACAGGCCGCCCGAGCGACGCCTTGCTGCCGCCCCCCTGAATCTGCACGGTTTGGACCGCGCGGATGATGTCAGCGGCTTGCGCTTCAGTTTGAGGAGTCGACACATTCATTCCGCAGCCACCTTGGAAAAATCAGGACGACCATCGAGCGGAAACACCTTGCCCGGATTAAGCAACCATTCGGGGTCAAAGATTGCGCGGGTGCGCATCTGCTGGTTGAGGTCAATGTCCGAAAACTGGTGCCGCATCAGGTCGCGCTTTTCAATGCCGACACCATGCTCGCCCGTGAGACAGCCGCCCACATCGACGCAGAGCTTCAAAATATCATTGCCCGCCGCCTCGGCCTTCATCTGCTCGGCGGGATCATTGACATTATACATGATCAGCGGGTGCATATTGCCATCCCCCGCGTGAAAAACATTGGCCACGCGCAGGCCGTAAGATTTGACAATCTCATGCGTGCGTTTCAGCACATAAGAGAGCTGCGAGGTTGGCACGGTTCCGTCCATGCAAATATAATCAGCAACGCGGCCGGTGGCGCCAAAGGCTGATTTACGGCCTTTCCAGATGGCGGCGGCTTCCATTGCCGATTGCGATTGCTTGACCACCTTGACGCCATGGGCCTTGGCAATGTCGATAATGCGGGCCAGCTGTGCATCCATCTCGACATCCGAGCCTTCCACCTCGATGATGAGCAGCGCGTCGCAGTCCATCGGGTAGCCGGCATGGGCAAAGGCCTCGCAAATATCAATAGCAATGCGGTCCATAAATTCCATCGCCACGGGAATAATCCCCGCGCCGATAATGGCCGCGACACAGGCCCCCGCCTCTTCCACATCCGCAAAGCCAAAGAGAACAGGCCGCGCCCCTTCAGCGGCGCGCAAAATACGCACTGTGGCTTCGGTTACAATGCCCAACTGGCCTTCGGAGCCAACAATCAGCCCGAGAAAGTCCAAGCCTTCGGCATCCAGCGCCGCGCCGCCAATCTCGACAATCGAGCCATCGAGCAGCACCATTTTCACGCCCAGAATATTATTGACCGTGACGCCATATTTCAGGCAATGCGCCCCGCCTGAATTCATGCCAATATTGCCGCCAATGGTGCAGGCCAGTTGCGAGGACGGGTCTGGCGCATAGAAAAACCCGTCAGGCAGCACATGGGCCGACATCGCCAGATTGGTGATGCCAGCCTCCACCTTCATGGTGCGGTCAGCATAGTTCACATCGAGAATGCGGTTCATTTTGGACAGGCCAAGCACAATCGCGTCTTCCTGCGGAATGGCGCCGCCGGACAGCGAGGTGCCCGCCCCGCGCGCCACCAGCTTCACATGATTATCATGGCAGAATTTGAGCACAGCGCTGACCTGCTCAGTGGTTTCCGGCAAAACCACGGCCAGCGGCAGGCGGCGATAGGCGGTAAGCGCATCTGTTTCAAAGGCGCGGCGTTCATCCAACGAGGTGATGAGCGAGGTCCAGGGCACCAGCGCCGCAAGCCCCGCGATGATTTCATCACGCCGCGCGACAATGGCAGCCTCCGGCACGGGAAAGGGAATGGCATTCATGGGCATGTCCTCTGATTTTTTATAGCCATTAAATAGACCTTTGGCTGCGCTTGGCAAGCGGCAGGCCCCAAAAGGCTAATGCCCATCCGAATGGGCTTTGCGAATCCGCCGCACGACAAGCGCAATGGCCATGATAACCAGTGGCACACTCAAGGCGGTCAGCACCGGCGGGCTGAGCGGCAGAGGCATGATTTCCGCCAGTCCCTCACATACATGGCCGATCAGAGCCACCACATAATAAGAAATGGCGGCCACCGACAGGCCTTCCACCGTTTGCTGCAGCCGCAGTTGCAGGCGCGTGCGCTCATTCATGGCGTGCAGCACATCGCGGTTCTGCTCCTCAATCGCCACATCGACGCGGGTGCGCAGCAGGTTGGTGGCGCGCGCCAGCTTTTCGGAGAGGCGCGCCTGGCGTTGCTGCAACATCTGGCAGGTGCGCATGGCCGGCCCCATCCGGCGCTGCAAAAAAGCGGACAGCGAGGAATAATCCTCCCATGGCTCCTGCCCGATCGCCTCCAGACGCTGGCCGACAATTTCATCATAAGCGGCGCTGGCCCCCAGCCGAAAATTGGCGCTGGCCGCATCGGCTTCCAACTGCGCGGCAAGGCCGGTCAGCTCATCCAGCAGGCTGCGGTCTGCGGTCAAACCGGCAATTTTGGTCATGGTGCGGGCAATGCGGGTGAGCGAATCTTCCACATGCTGCACAGCGGGGCTCAAGGATTGCGCCACCGGCAGCCCCATCAGCGCCAATGTGCGATAAGTTTCGATCTCCATCAGCCTTTGCGCCAGCGCACCGGCGCGGTAGGGGCTTAAGGAAAGATCACCAATGAGAATACGCACGAAGCCGTCATCAACGCAGCGAAAATCAGTGGCGACAATGCCCGCCCCGCGCGCCACTTTGCAGGCCGCCAGCGAGGTGACGTCAAACATCTGCTCCAGCCCGGCAGAGGCTGTATCCAGCGAGGGTATTTTCACCAGATGCAGGTCAATCGCCACCACCAGCGGCCCGGGCTGCGGCAAAAAGGCGGTAAAATCCATCATATCGGTGGCAGCGGGCGCAAACCACGCCTCACTCTCGCCAGCAAAGCCAAATGTATAGGTGCAGAATTCCGCATGGCTCTCAAAGCGCAGCGCCATATCGCCCCGCACAATGCGGTGATGACGCGCCTCGCGCAGGGGCTGCGGCAGATCATGCGCGCCGCACCACAGGCTTAGGGCCTCGACAGCCGCTCTCGATGCCGCCGCATCGGTCTGAAAGGCAAAATGAAAAAACCGCCGCGGCGAGCGCACCAGATGAAACGGGCGGGCATGAACCTCGTCTACGGCCATCTCACGCAAAACATGTTGCGTTAATCCTTTGGGGGCAGCAAAATCATCACGAGCCATAATAAATCCGCAGGATTGTTTGACGAAATAGATCAGCACAGTGCATAAACTGTCAAGACCACTTTATCTTCGGGAGACTCCCTTGACCCATGCGCCACAGCAACCCAAGCCCGGAGGAAGGCCGCACGTCGGGCTGTTTGTCACCTGCCTTGTGGATCTCATGCGCCCCAGCATCGGCTTTGCTGCGGTGAAATTGCTGGAAGACGCTGGCTGTATCGTTTCTGTGCCCGCGCAAACCTGCTGCGGCCAGCCCGCCTTCAATTCCGGCGACAGAACCACCACCAAAACCATCGCCGCACAGGTTATGGCCGCGTTTGAGGGTGTCGATTATGTCGTCGCCCCCTCGGGCTCCTGTGGCGGCACCCTGGCCAAACATTACCCCGAACTGTTTGCCGATGACCCGAATATGGCCGAAAAGGCGCAAAAATTCGCCGATAAATGCCATGAGCTCATCAGTTTCCTCACGGATATTATGGGTGTGACCAAGGTTGCCGCACAATTTAAGGGCACAGCCACCTATCATGACTCCTGCTCCGGCTTGCGTGAACTGGGCGTGCAGAGCCAGCCGCGCAGGTTGCTGGCCAGTGTCGAGGGGCTCACCCTCACCGAAATGAACGAAAATGACGTATGCTGCGGCTTTGGCGGCACATTCGCGGTCAAATATGGTGAGATTTCCAATTCGATTGTCGAACAAAAGACCAAAAACATCAAAAATACCGGTGCCCACCTGCTGCTGGCGGGCGATCTGGGCTGCCTGATGAATATGGCGGGCAAATTGTCGCGCGAGGGTTCGGATATTGAGGTGCGCCATGTGGCCGAGGTGCTGGCCGGCATGACGGATCATGCGCCGATCGGTGTGGCTGAACCCAAACTCAAGGCCTGACAGCAAGAAACGGAAACATTATGGCTATGGTTTATTGTCGCGGCTGCGGTCATCTGATTCACGACTCGGCTCTCACCTGCCCGCACTGCGGCGCAGTGCAGGCCGTGCAGGTTGTGTTTGTGCAGTCCGCCAGCGACAAGCGTATTTTGCCGGCCTTCATTCTGTGCTTTTTTCTGGGCGTATTTGGCGCGCACCGCTTTTATGTCGGCAAGCCGGGCACAGCCATTTTGCAAATTCTAACCCTTGGCGGCTTCGGCATCTGGTCGTTCATCGACCTGATTTACATCATCATCGGTGAGTTCACCGATGGTCAGGGCAATAAAATAACCCAATGGACCTGAACCCATGACCCATGTGGCCACATCCCCCCAGTTTAAAACCAATGCCCATGAGGCCATGGGCGATGTCCAGCTGCAAAAAGCGCTCGGCAATGTGCGCTCCGGCTTTATCGACAAACGCGCCAAGGCCGCCGCGCGTCTGCCGGAATTTGAAGCCCTGCGCGATGCCGCGCGCGACATTAAAAACCACACTCTGGCCCATCTCGACCTTTATATCGAAGCCTATGAGGCCAAGGTGAAGGCCAGCGGCGGCCATGTGCATTTTGCCCGCACTGCGGCGGAGGCCAATGCCGCCGTGCTGGAAATCTGCAAAAGGCGCGGGGCCAAAACCGTCACCAAGGGCAAAAGCATGATCTCGGAGGAGATCAACCTCAATGCCGCGATTGAGGGCGCGGGCATGGCGGCGGTGGAAACCGACCTTGGCGAATATATCATTCAGCTGCGCGGTGAAACGCCCAGCCATATTATTGCGCCGGCCGTCCATCTCAATGCAAGTCAGGTGGAGGCGGATTTTCGCCGTGTCCATACTCATCTGGATGCGGCGCGCGACCTTAGCCAGCCGGTGCAGCTTCTCACCGAAGCACGCACCATTTTGCGCAATAAATTTCTCGCCTCGGACATTGGCATTACCGGCGCGAATTTTCTGATTGCTGAAACCGGCACCTCGATCATTGTCACCAATGAGGGCAATGGCGACCTGACGCAAATTCTGCCCAAGGTGCATATTGTTATCGCGAGTTTGGAAAAACTGGTGCCCACACTGGAGGACGCCGCACAGATCATGCGCGTATTGGCGCGCTCGGCTACGGGGCAGGAGATCACCGTCTATTCCACCCTCTCCACCGGCCCGCGCCGCGCCGGGGATGTCGATGGGCCGGAGGAATATCACGTTATTCTGCTCGATAATGGCCGCTCCAACATGCTCGGCACCGAATTTGAGGAGATGCTGCGCTGCATCCGCTGCGGCGCCTGCATGAATCATTGTCCTGTCTATCATGCGGTGGGTGGCCACGCTTATGGCTGGGTTTACCCCGGCCCGATGGGCGCGGTGCTCACCCCGACGCTGATCGGTGTGGATCAGGGCGGCCATCTGCCCAATGCCTCGACCTTCTGCGGGCGCTGCGAAAGCGTGTGCCCGGTGCGCATTCCGCTGCCCAAGCTCATGCGCCATTGGCGTGAAAAAGAGTTCGAGCGGCATTTATCCCCTGCCACAGTGCGCTATGGCCTTGGCCTCTGGGCCTTCTTTGCCAAGCGCCCGATGGTGTATCGCGCCTCCACCCGCCTGGCCATGGCTGCGATGCACCTGATGGGCAAAGCGAAGGGGCGTTTCAAATGGCTGCCGCTGGCGGGCGGCTGGACACAATACCGCGACCTGCCCGCACCGCAGGGCGGAACGTTTCAGAGCCAATGGAAGAAGAGAGTATGAAGATATACGTGGTTGGTTGAAATGGATTTATAAGTAATAAATTGGAGAGAAAAATGCTGATCCTGAGACTGATAATCTTGATGTTTATTGTCATGTTTCAATCTGTATCTTTTGCGGAAGAAAAATTCCCTGCCCGTTGGCGTCAATCCATGACAAATGATCCATCTACGAATTATTTTCTTAATAAATTTGGTAATCAAGAGAAGAGCGCCCGCGCAACTGTTTATAAAAATTGGGTTTTAACCCATCTTCTCTACGCAAAATGTGAAGGCACAAAAATCAACACTACTCTTCTAGAAGAATATTTTCGAACCGCCCAAATACAATTATCTGCAGATGATAAAGACAAAAACGAAAAATTAAACATCTCTGCCGAATTTAATGCCTTAGATTATGAGATAGTCGCTCATCTTTGTGCTGGTCTCGAATATATGTATGGAAAAAATGGTGTTTTATTGAAAAATGCTTTTAAGTCATTTGGAAGCGGAGAGCCAAATTATATATATGACAGCAATAATCCTTATCTGAAATTCAATAAAATGTTTTAAAATACATTTTACGCCAATGACATAAAAGGTTATGACTCATGCACATGATACCTATTCATCCGGGACGCATTTTAAAGCGTGAGATGCAGGCGCGGGATTTGACGATAAGTCGCCTTTCAGCCGAATTGCGAACCAATCCGGGGCGGGTCTCGGAAATTGTCAATCAACATCGCGGCATTTCTCCTGAAATGGCTTTGCGTTTGGGGCGCTATTTCGGCAATAGCGCGCGATTCTGGCTCAATCTGCAAACAGCCTATGAACTTGCCATTTCTGAACAAAAATTTGGTGATCGTATCATCACCGAAGTCAATCCGGCGGCGGCTTGATGACCAGCGCCCGCGACGACATCCTCGCCTCCATCCGCCGCTCGTTGCATGTCAGCGGCCATGAGGCACCGCGCCAAGCCAATGTGGCCGCCCGCCTCGCCGAAGCCGCACAAGGCATTCTGCCGCAGCGCGGCGCGCTCTCCGGCCGCGCCCTAATTGACCTGTTCATCACCGAGGCCACAGCCACCTTTGCAACCCTTGCCGAGGTCAAAACCGCTGACATTCCGGCAGAGGTTGCGCGTTATCTGCGCGACAACAACCTGCCCGCCACCTTAAAAATGGGGGCTGACCCACGCCTCACCAGCCTCAAATGGGAGGAGACTGCCCTCAGCATTTCGCATGGCCCTTCGGACGGGCATGACCTCAACGGCCTCTCGCATGCCTTTGGCGCAGCCGCTGAAACCGGCACGCTTATTCTCGTTTCCGGCCCTGAAAATCCCACCACTCTGAATTTTCTGCCCGACACTCATATTGTCGTGGTGAAGGCCGAGGATATTGCCGGACATTATGAGAGCGTGCTGGCACGCATCCGCGCACAGTTTGGCGCAGGACATATGCCGCGCACGGTCAATTTCATCACCGGCCCGTCCCGCTCCGCCGATATTGAGCAAAAACTTCTGCTGGGTGCCCATGGCCCCCGCAGCCTGCATATAATTATTGCTGAATGATAAATAATATATATATTTTTCAGTATAATAAAATAAGGGAGGCACCATGCAGGATCAGAAAAAACAAGATTTCACCGCCACAACTGATGGTTATGACCGCGCCGATACAGTGCGGCGGGTCAAGGCTATTCTGGTCGGCTCTGTCGGAAATCTGATCGAATGGTATGATGTCTATGCTTATACAGCCTTTGCGCTGTATTTTGCCTCCTCTTTCTTTCCGTCAACAGACCCTGTCGTGCAGCAGCTCAATGCGGCAGTGCTGTTTGCGCTGGCCTTTCTGATGCGCCCGCTGGGCAGTGTGCTGTTTGGCTATTTTGCTGACCGCTTTGGCCGCCGTTTGTCCTTAATGTGGGCGGTGATCCTCATGTGCTTCGGCTCACTGATGATTGCGGTGTGCCCCACATATACGCAAATCGGCCTTGCCGCGCCCATCACGCTGATGATTGCCCGCATTTTGCAGGGCCTGTCGCAGGGCGGAGAATATGGAGCCAGCGCCACTTACCTGAGCGAGATTGCCCATCCGAACCGCCGCGGCTTTTATTCGGGTGTGTGGTATGTCACGCTGATCGGCGGGCAGCTGCTGGCGCTCACCGTATTGATGGTGCTGCAAAAGCTGCTGCTCACGCCAGACCAGCTTAAAGCCTGGGGCTGGCGCATTCCCTTCGTCATTGGCGCACTGATCTCGGTCTATGCCTTCTGGATGCGGCGCGACATGCACGAAACAGACCTGTTCAAAGCTGCGGAAAGCAAAGCCGCCAAGCAGAGCGTCTGGGTTCTGCTGGGGCAAAACTGGAAACAACTCGTGATGGTGGTGGGCATAACAGTGGGGGGCACTTCGGCTTTTTACACCTATACCACCTATATGCAGAAATTTCTAAAGCTCTCTGTTGGTCTTTCCGATGACCAGACAACCCTTGTCACCTTTGGGGCCTTGCTGTTTGCCATCATCATCCAGCCGATTTATGGTGCTATTTCAGATATCATAGGCCGCAAGCCATTGCTCATCGGCTTTGGTGTGCTGGGCACATTGGGCACCTATCCGCTGCTGACCACACTGCAAAGCACCAAAAGTCCGCTCATTGCCTTTCTGCTGATCTGTCTGGCTTGGGCGATCGTGTCCGGCTATACGTCCATTACGGCGGTTGTAAAGGCTGAACTGTTCCCCACCGCCATCCGCGCCATGGGCGTTGGCATTCCCTATGCGCTGACGGCGGCTATTTTTGGCGGCACTGTGGAGCCCATTGCGCTGTATTTCAAAAATCAGGGGTTTGAATCCGGCTTCTACTGGTATGCCACGGGATGTATTTTCATCTCGCTGATGTTTTACACCTTCATCAAAGATACAAAGTCCACATCACGTATGGAAGACGCCGTATAAATGGCCCTCATTGCCGCCCGCCGCGCCGTTGCGGCTATTTTTTGTCTCAATGGCGCGGCAATAGGCTTCTGGGCGGCCAATATTGCGGGGATCAGAGAGCGGCTTGCCCTTGACCCGCAAAGTCTGAGCTATGGCTTTCTGGCCATGGCCATTGGTGCGCTGATCGGAATGCCGCTGGGCGGCGCACTGATCAGCCGTTTTGGCAGCGCCAGAATGATGCAGATCAGCGGCTTTATGTTCATCGTGCTGCTGCCCATGCCTGTTTTATCTTCCGACCTGCCGCTTCTGGCGCTAAGCCTTGCCGCCTTCGGCCTGAGCAATGGCGTGATGGATGTGGCCATGAATGCACATGGCGTGCTGGTGGAACGAAACATAGGTAAACCCGTCGTCTCGTCCTTTCATGCCATGTGGAGCGTTGGCGGGCTGATCGGCTCGGCCTGTGGAGGCTGGGCGCTGGTCCATATCGGGCCTGTTGCAGCCGTGCTCTCTGCGGCGGCGCTGGCGCTTATAGCCTTTGGCAGCGCCAATCTCTACAGTTTGCCGAGCCATCTCGACCGGCAGATGAGCGAAGCCCATTTTGCCATGCCCACCCGCCAAACGCTGGCGCTGGGCCTGCTCGCCTTTCTCGCCATGATGTCGGAGGGGGCTATATTGGACTGGAGCGGGGTTTATTTGCGCGATTTACAGGCCTCTCCGGCACTGGCGGCCAGCGGTTTTGCCGGATTTTCCGGCACAATGGCCTTGGGACGGTTTTTTGGCGATGGTCTGCGCTCACGGTTTGGCGCAAGACGTTTGGTGCAGGTCAGTGGCCTGATCAGTCTCTCCGGTCTGGGTCTGGCCCTTGCCAGCCCCTTTGCACAGGTGGCCACCTTCGGCTTTGCGCTGATGGGTATCGGCATTGCCAATATTGCGCCGGTGATTTACGGCGCGGCCGGGCGGCTCAAAGGGGTGGCATCGGGTGCCTCCATTGCCTCGGTGATCACCATGGGATATGCCGGTTTCATGGTCGGCCCCGCCGTGATCGGTTTTGTGGCGCATCATATATCGCTTTTTGCCGGTCTGGGCCTTATCGGGCTGGCCTGTGCGCTGATGGCCGCGCTTGGCATGGCCGCAGACAGTTGAAGCGGCGATGAAATATTGATTATTAATCAAAAATTGACCATAAACGAACATTATCCGAATAATTGCCGGTTCTGAATATTTAGGAATGTCATTTTGCCACGCCTGTTGATAACGCGCCCAGCCGTAGTGCTGATGTCCTTGCTGTGGCACACCAGTCTTATGGCCGACCCCGCAGCCATTTACGGCCCTTCCCTTCCAGACACACCGGCCCAACCAGTTGCAGCACCAGGCTCAGAGCCAAAATCCATGCTGCCGCCGGCCAGTTCAGCGCCGCAGGTTCAGGCCGTTCCTGTCAAAAAAGCCCCTATCCGGCGCGCTCCGCCCAATGAAACCGTTTTGTCCGACTCGCCGGTGCCGAGTCTGCAACCGGAAACATTTTTCTATACGGCCAAAGCCTCCGAACATTATGCCGCGATTGCCGATGCTGGCGGCTGGCCTGAAATCCCTACGCCGCTCAAACCGGGCCAGTCCGGCAAAATGGTGGCGCTGCTGCGCAACCGGCTGATGATCGAGGGGGATCTAAACAGCACAGCCGTGGCCGCGCCCGAAAAATGGTCTCAGGACCTGACCGATGCGGTCCGGCTTTTCCAGCTGCGCCATGGCCTGAAACAAACCGGCCTTGTCGCGGGGGCCACATTGCGCGAGATGAATGTGCCGGCTCTCATCCGCTTTCAGCAGCTGGCCTCAAGCGCCGGGCGGCTGGCCGGATTGTCCTTCCCGTTTGGTGAGCGCTATGTGGTGGTCAATCTGCCCTCGGCATCGGTGGAAGCGGTTGAAAATGGCCGCGTTGCCCATCATTATATTGCCGTGGTTGGCGATGTTGAACACCCCTCACCGGAAGAAACCGCACGCATTGTCGCAGTCAACCTCAACCCGACATGGACCTTGCCAACCTCCATCATCAAGAATGAAATCATCCCCAAAATGCGGCAGGACCCGCATTATCTCAGCCGTGCCCGCATCCGCATTCTGGATGGCAAAGGCGCGGAGGTTGATCCCACCCATGTCAACTGGAACACCGAACGGGCCACCCTGTTCACCCTGCGGCAGGATTCGGGCGCGGGCAATTCGCTGGGCAATATCCGCATTCAGATGCCCAATAAAGACGCGGTTTATATGCATGATACGCCCTCGAAATCGCAATTTTCCGGCGATTACCGGTTTTTCTCGCATGGCTGTGTGCGGGTGCAGGGCGTTTACGATTTTGCCGCCTGGCTGCTGGAGGGCACGCCCAACAGCGATGCAACCGCTTGGGATGTCAATGCGCTCAAGGCCAATATTGCCACACAGGCGCGATTGGATGTGAAACTGCTCAAATCTGTGCCGGTGGCATGGGTCTACCTGACCGGCTGGGCCAATAATGACGGCCTCGTTCACTTTCGCAGCGATGTCTATGGACTGGACAAAACCGGCGATCCGCGGACAGACCCCCAAAAAACCGCAAAAATTCCCGCTGTGCAGACGGTGACATCGGAAAAACCGGAGATCAGTTCGTCCGACCTGTTCAAAAGCATCGCCAACACCCTGCAGCTTCAATAAGCCGCCAGAGCGCCCGCAACAGCCCTATTCCGCCAGCACGCGGGTGGGCGGAAAGGTGACTTCGGCCAAGGTGCCCTCGCCGCGCTTGGATTTAAGCGTGAAGGCGGCGCGGTTGGCCTCGGCCATGGCTTTGGTCAGGGGAAGGCCGAGACCCGTGCCATGACTTTTGCGTGAGGTTTCCAGCTGACGGAATGGCTCCAGCGCGCGCTCAATATCGCTCTCATTCATGCCGATTCCGGTATCCCGAATGCGGATAACCGCATGACCGGCATCTGTCAGCGCGGTGGACACAATCACCTGCCCGCCCGGCTGATTGAATTTCACGGCATTGGACAGAAGATTGATCAGAATCTGGCGCAAGGAGCGCTCATCCGCAACAATATTGGGCAGGCGCGGCGCCAGCGATACGCGGATAATCACGCGCTCCTTAGTGGCCTGCGGCTGCATCAGGGCCACACAATCCTGCAAGATCAGATTGGCATTGACACTGACAAAGGACAGATCCAACTTGCCGGACTCGATTTTGGACAAATCAAGCAGATCATTGACCAGACTCATCACCAGCGTGCCGGAGGCATGAATATCCTTGAGATAGTCCTTATAGCGCTCATTGCCGATCGGCCCGAAACGCTCCTGCCAGATCACCTCGGTAAAGCCGAGAATGGCATTAAGGGGCGTGCGGATTTCATGGCTGATCTTCGCCAGAAAATTGGATTTCTGGGCATTGGCCCGCTCCGCCTCCTGCCGTGCATCGCGCAATTCGCATTCGGCCTTTTTCCAGTGGGTGACATCCCGCAGCACGGCGCAGAATTTGGCGTGAGTGCCCTGCCCGACCCGGCCCAGCGTCATGAACATCGGCACAAGGCCGCCATTGCGCTCGCGGCCAAGCACGTCGCGGCCATCATTCAGCACCGAGGCCACCCCATTGGATTTGAGACCATCGAGATAATCCAGCGCCGCCGCATGGCTTTCAGCCGCCAGCAACACTGTAAAGGATGCGCCGAGCACATCGCTCTGCTCATAGCCCAGCAGCGCTTCGGCAGAGCGGTTAACGGAGAGAATATGGCCTTCGTCATCCAGCACCACAATGCCATCTGTGGCTGTATCGAGAATATCATGCAGTTCGCGGGCCTCGCTCTCCCGCGCGCGCAAATCCAGCTCCAGCGCCTTCAGGCGGGGGGAGAGGTCAGGCTCAGCCGCGCGCAGCAGGAACACAAGTGTGGCCGCCGCCCCGTTCCATGTGAACGCCTGCGTCACGCAGTCAAAGGACAGCGCCTCACCCTTGGCGCCATACAAAGCCACCGGAGAGTCCCATGCCTGCTGCGGATTCAGCGCCGAAGCGCTCAGCAGGCAGCGTTCCTGAACTGAATAATCGTCGGCCCCCTCATAGCCCAGCAAGGTGAGCACCGCAGGGTTGACGTAAACCGGCGCATCATCCTGAAAAATCCATACGCCGAGCGCCATGCTCTCAAACTCTGCCACCCGCGAGACGGGCTGTTCAGCGGCAATGTCCGGCAACGGCTCTGATGGCACAGTGGCCGCCGGTTCGACAGCAGCGGTTTGCGGCTGTTGCTCTGTGGCCACGGGCATAACGGGCTCAAAGCCACGGGCAAAAGACTCAAGGGCCTTGTTCAGCACCAAGGATTGAGGTGCGGCCATCGGTTCGGGTTCAGAAAATGTCGCAGCCGGGGCCACAGGCTGAAGCCTGACAGGGGCCGGCTCATCAAAATCCAGCTTTGCACCCAGCGCCTTGGCAATTTCACGAAAAGCCAGACGTTCCGCCGCAGACAGGGGCACGATATCCGCCTCCCGTGCCAGAACCGGCCTTTCAACACCCGCACGTTCCGGATGCAGCGAGACGACATTATCCGGAACAGAGGACGATGCAGGGGGCTCCGGCAGGGGTTTTGTGTCCGGCGCAACGGGTGCGGCGCTGTGCATGGCAGGCGCGGGCACAAGCTCAACCTGTGGCGCGACCGTTTCAGCAACAGGACTGACCTCGCGGGTGCGAATCTGATCAAAATGCACAATGCCGAAGCCGCGGTAACCGGAGAAATTATGCGCGGAATTGTGCAGAGGGGATGCCGCCAAAGTCACAGGCACTTCGTGGGCAAGCTCCTGCAACGGCCAGAACAGTCCCTCCAGCCGCCATGTTTTATGGCCGCCGAGCGCCTCTGTCACCTCTGCGGCCGGCAAAAGATCAGCAAAGGACTTGCCAATGACATGCGATGCAAAGGCCAGACCGGTGGTGGCAAATTCGGGTGAAATCTGGGTGATTGCGCCCGCAGCATCGGTCTGGAACAAAAACCGCAATGGCCGGACACCGACAGGCTCAATGACCGGAGAGGCGGATGCAGCAGCATCTCTGGCCGCAAACATCGCTAATTTGGCCGCCTCCACGTCCTTCTGCAGGGCCTCATGCAGACTGATCGCGGCGCCCAGCAGATACTCCTGACCATTCTGACGGGTGTGCACGCATAAAAATGTCACCAGCTCGGAACTGCCCCGCAACATGAAGCGCAAGCGCTCCAGACGCGGCGCATCTGGCTTGCGGCTGGCCGCCAGAGCCCGCAAACGGCGCGCGCCCACATCCGTGCTGGCCCGCAGCCAGTCTGTCAGCGCCTGTTCATGCGGTTGAGAAAACAGCGCAAGGCCAGTCACATTGGCCACCTGCACCGCAAAGGGATCAGACGTCATAACAAAGGCGGGCGCATCCGCTGCAATCAACGCGGCAAAGGCATCAAAGCCCCTGAACCAGTTGATCATATCCGCATTGTTATGTGTCATAATGTTTCAATCCGAATGGTCTATCCGTTTCATTGCAGCATTTAACCATCTCAGCCTGTATTAAGCTTAACGCATGAGACATAATTACGGCAATTTCCCGATCTCTTTCAAATCCTAAACAGAATTCTGCCAGACGTCCATAATTTCAACCCTTTTCGGGTGATAAGCTTTCATTTACCATTAACGGCGGGGAGAATTTTGGAAATATGGTGCACCGCACAATTATGTTGCAATGCACAAAATAATGTGCTAGACATTGTTTCAGTTGATGAAAAACCAATACCCACCCTCAAGGAGATAGATCATGACCAATAAGCCTTATGAAATCCCAGCCGAAATGCGCGACTTTGCTGAAAAAAGCGTTGAGCAGGCCCGCAAGGCCTTCACCGGCTTTTTGGATGCCGCTCAGAAAGCCACCAGCTCGGTGGAGAGCAGCCTCCCACAAAACAAGGTGATGGAGCTTGGCACCCAGGCCGCCCAGTTCACCGAAAAGAGCATCAATGCGGCGTTTGACCATGCCCAGAAGCTGGTGCGCGCCAAGGATCTGCAGGAAGTATTTGCCCTGCAAACCGAATATCTGCAGTCGCAGGCCAAGGAACTGGCGGCCATCATGCAGAACGCCACCAAGAAATAATCTCAAGTCAGGAGACGGATCATGGTCGCTCGTACGAAAAAATCTCACACAACTCGGGTGGCCGCCAAGCCTCCCGTTACAGCAGCAGAAACTGAGGCTGAAGTGGTTGCGGCGATACCTGCGGCCATGGAAGCGCCTGAATCAGCCGCAGAGGCTGAGCCGGTTGTAGCCGCCGTTGAAGCGCATAGGGAAGCCCCGCGTACCGAAACGGTGGTCATTCAGGCCGAGGTCACGCTTCCGACGCTTGAAACCATAGCCAAGGATATGCTGGCCGATACAGCCATCGCCAAAATCGACAGCCAGATGCGGGATGCCGCAGAAAGCGCGATTGCCGAAGGCCGTAAATCCTTCGAAACCGCCAAAATAAAGGCACAGGGCCTCACCTCCGCTGTGGAAGCCAGCGCCGAGACCCTGTCCAAAGGCATAACAGACCTCAATGCCAAAAGCATTTTGGCCCTTAAGGCCAATGTTGAAACCGGTTTTGAACATATCAAGGCCGTTATCGGGGCCAAAACCATGCTGGATGCGTGGAAACTGCATACAGACCTCAGCGCCAAACATCTGGCCATGCTCAACGAGCAGGCCAGAGATCTGGCCGCCGCAGCCTCCAAATTTACCAGCGAATCGGTTCAGCCGCTCAAGACATCGATTGAACAGGTGTTTGCCCGGTCATAATTCAGGCCGGACACTCTCCCCGCCCGGGCAAAAACGTCCGGGCACAATGCGGGCCCACCCTCTCCCCGGTGCGGCCCGTATTGCTGTGCGGCCGGTTCAAAAACTTGAGCGTTTGTTTAGCCCGCGGCAGAACCTGAAACAGCAATTTTTATAAAACCTGTATGATTTGCACTTGCAATGAACGCACTTTGCTTTTAGGGATCGCGGTGTGTGCAGCCATAGCTCAGTTGGTTAGAGCGCTAGATTGTGGATCTAGAGGTCCCCCGTTCAAGCCGGGGTGGCTGTACCATTAAAAATTCCCCATAGTCAGGCCAGAAACAGCATAAGGACAATCATCATGCGGTCTATCGGCTCATCAATCCGCCTCAGCATGATCATCCTTGCCACGGGCATGATGCTGTCACCGGCTATGGCTTCAACCATCACCGGCATCTGGCAACAGGTGGATGAAGAGAGCCACGAGGTGCGCTCTCTGGTTCAGATTACCGAGCAGAATGGTATTTATGAGGGAAAAATGATAAAACTTTTTCCTCATGCGGATGAGGATCAAGCCCCTATCTGCGACGCCTGCACCGGCGACAAAAAAAATGCTCCGTTTCTGGGCCTGAAAATTATCGAAAACATCCGCAAAACCGAAGACGGATATAAGGGCGGCACCATCACCGACCCGGAAAGCGGCACAGAATACAAGCTGAAGCTCACCCCTTCGGAGGATGGCTCAACACTGGAAGTGCGCGGCTATATCGGCCTTGAAATGATGGGCCGCACTCAGGTCTGGCTGCGGCAGAAATAGGCTTTGCCGCGCCTCTGGAAGTCACCAGCCCAGATTGAACGAATAGGTCAGGCCAGCCCCCAGCGTAAACTGGTTACGGCTGCCGCCATTAACAACAAGAGGGCTGTCACTGGCTGTGCCGACCAGCCGGTCATAATGCTGGTATAAGGTGCCGGTCCAGTTTGGATTGATGTTATAGCTCTGAGCCAGCCCCACGCCGGTGGATTTGACCCCCGCACGCGCATTATACACCGAAAAATTGCTCACAGCCGCTTCGGGTGCTGTCACCCCGAAACGGGATTCCATCTCATTATGGTCAGCCATCGACAGGCGCGGCCCGCCCGACAATGTAAATTGCCCGTATTTCTGCACCCAATCGGCTGAAAAATTCACGACAAAACCGTCCGTCCGCCGAAATCCGTGCATCACCTCCATACGGGTGCGGAAGCGGTTGTTGATCGGCCAATATTCAAAGAAAACACCGGAGTCCACAGTCCATTGCACATCATTCAGCCCGGACAGACGCGCATTGCCCGCTCTATAACGTCCGCCATCAAAACTGAACGTCGCTCCGGTCTTGAATTGCGGTGTGTCATAGGCCGTCAGATCAAGGCCGTCCTCCGGCGCGCTGAAACTCTCAGGCTCATCAGATTTGCGCCATGAAATGCTGGGCATGAAGCCCGGAGACAGCACGCGGCTGCCCGCATAATCAGGCCCGAATGTGGCCATACCTCCCACGGAAACAACCCAGGTTGTCACGGGTTTCGTGCTCAGAAGCAGATCATCCGCGAAGGATGGTGAAACCCACACAGATACGGACGCTAAACCCACACCCAGTAAAACCGGTTTCAACGCGTGTCTCAACACCATTCAAATCTGCCTTATCTCTGTTTCACTGCACGAAACCTACTCTTTTCAGCAGGATAGGTCAAATGCACGTCGCCCTCAACTGTAAGCCTCGCATAACAAACCGTTAATTGTTGGGACGGCGTGAGATTTTGATGCCGAGCTTTTTAATTCTGTGCCACAGGCTGCGCTCGGCAATGCCCAGCAGTCCGGCGGCCTTGGCCTGCACACCATCGGCAGCCTCCAAGGCCTGCACAATAAAAGTCTTCTCCAGCCGTTCCAGCTCCTGATCCAGATCCGACGGAAAACTGTTCTGGAACGGGCGTGCCGAATCCTCAAACAGATAACGCGGCAGGTCCGCCACATCAATCGACGGGCCCCGCGCCACAATCATCGCGCGCTCGATGCAATTCTGCAATTCGCGGATATTTCCGGGCCAGCGATAGGCGGCCATGACATTCAGCGCCTCAGGCGTGGCACCAATGATGCGTTTGCCCATACGTTCATTGAATTGTCTGACAAAAAAGCTGAACAGCAAAGGCAGATCGGTAATGCGCTCATACAGGCTGGGCAGCTCGATCGGAAACACATTCAGCCGGTAATAAAGATCTTCACGGAAGGCCCCTTCAGCGGACAATTTGCGCAGGTCCTTATGCGTGGCAGCAATAATCCGCACATCCGCCTCTTCAGATTTCGAGCTGCCGACCGGCTCGAATGTCCGCTCCTGCAAAACCCGAAGGATTTTTGCCTGCACACTCAGGGGCATATCGCCAATTTCATCCAGAAACAATGTGCCGCCGCTGGCCTGTGCAAAGCGCCCTGCCCGCGCCGCGACAGCGCCGGTGAACGCCCCTTTGACATGGCCAAACAATTCACTTTCCATCAGGCCTTCCGGAATAGCCGCACAGTTGACCGCCACAAAGGGCTTTTTGCGCCGGGGTGAGTTGAAATGCACGGCCCGTGCCACAACCTCCTTGCCGGTGCCACTTTCCCCCAGCAGCAAAACCGTCGTTTTGCTTTCACACACATCCGAAACCTGCCGGATCACCTGCCGGAACACAGGACTATTGCCAATCAGATGATCGAAAGAATAACGCCCTTCAAGCTCGGCCCGCAGGCGCTCATTGTCGCGCGTCACATCGCTCAGGCGCAGCGCCCGGGCAATGGTGGCCTCAATGTCCTCAATGTCGAAGGGCTTGGCAATATAATCAAAGGCGCCGTCCTTGATCAGATCAACAGCATCACGCATTGAAGAAAAGGCTGTCAGCACCACCACAGGCATATCCGCCCAGCGCCGCTTGATTTCATGCAGCAGGGCCCGTCCGTCCAGATCAGGCATGCGCAGGTCGGTGAGCACGAGATCAAAGGGCTCCTCGCTGAGGCGCGCCAGCGCCTGCGCCGATGAGGCCACCGCCTCACTCTCATAGCCCATATCCTCCAGCGCCACCTGCAGAACATCCGCCAGACGCACTTCATCATCCACAATCAGTATTCTATGAGTCATGGCTCGCGATCCTGAGGTTCAACGCGCAATAGGGGCAGATCAAGGCAGAATATAGCCCCTTGAGCCGAGTGATGCTCTGTAAAAACCCGCCCGCCCAGCGCCTCGGCCAGAGAATGCACCTGTGCCAGCCCTAATCCGGTGCCTTTGGCCTTGGTGGTAAAAAACGGATCAAAAATACGTTCGGCTATTTCGGGCGCAATGCCCTGCCCGCTGTCACATACACGCATATAAAGGCGGCCCGCCTGCTGGCTTATATATATATGGATATGGCCCCCTTCGGGCATGGCCTCCTGCGCATTCAGAATCAAATTCAGAATCGCCTGATGCAGCTGGTCGGCATCGGCCAGCACAAAGGCCCCGGGCGCTTCGTCACTGACAAGAGCGGTAATATGAAGCGCGGCCAGTTGCGGCTGGGCCATGGCCAGAACCCCGTCCACAACAAGCCTGAACCGGACAGGATCATGCTGAACGGCTTTCGGATGGGCAAAATTCAGCACATCCTGAATCAGGCGTTCAATGCGGCGTGTTTCATCAATAATATAGCCCAGCAGCCGGAGTTCAGCAGGGCGCAGATCGGCACGGTTGCGCACAACCTCTGCCGAAGTCTTGATAATGCCCAATGGATTGCGCACTTCATGCGCAATCACTGCCGAGGCCTGGCCCAGTGCGGAAAGCCGGTCTTTGCGCCGCAGCTGGTCTTCCAGTTCCTGCAATTTTGAAAGCTGTGTGGCCATGCCGTTAAAGCCGCGGGCCAGTTCAGAGAGTTCAACCCCGCCGCGCAACGGCACCTGCGCCGTGTAATCTCCCGCTGTCACAGCGCGCACGCCCGATGTCAGGGCTTTCAGCGGCTTCGAGAGATAGCCGGCAAGCCAAAGCCCCGCCAGCGTCGACAGCAAGGTGCCGATCAGGAAAATACCCGGAAAAAGTCCGATCTGGCTGATCTGTGCATAAAAACTGTCATCAGCACTCAGGCCGATAAACACAGCCCCCAGCAACTGTTTCTCATCATTGCGGACACTGGCATAGAGCGCTTTATAAATGCCGTCCCCCGGGTTTTCATCCACCACAATATCCTGTCCGCTGTCCAGACGCGCAACAATATCGGCGCGCGGCGGCGGCGGCATATGCACATTATCCTCCGGCAGGGCCAGAGGCGGAAATATGCCGTTCTGCCGCTCAAACAGGCGGATTATGATCGAATTAATCGCCTTGCTCTCGCCCAGATAGGTCTGGTCCAGCGCGCTGCCCACCAGCACATACAGCCTGCGCTCCGGCGTTTGGGCCACAACTGTGGCGCAATTCAGCAAATAGCCACCTTGCGCCGTGCGCATGGACAGAATGGTTTTCACCGATTTTTTAGGCAGATTTGTCTCGTCGGCCAGCGTGCTGGCACCATAATAGATATGGTCAGCATCATCATACACCACGATAAAATTGAACCCGACCGTTGAGAGGGTCTCTAGGTCACGCTGAAAGAGTTTTAAATCCGGTGAGGAGAGCGTATATTCGCTCTCCAGACGGTGGGCCATCAAATGCGCGATATGGTCGGCATCATTCTGCCCCTCCTCAATCTGGGAGGCAAAATAACTGGCCGTTTCGCCCAGCCAGTCCTGCACATTGGTTTCAAATGTATTCGATATCAGAGTGGCAACCGCAAAAGCGGCGCCCAGCATTGGCGGCACACTGACAAGTAGAAACGCCAGAATAAGCCGCAGTCGCAGCGTACTGAACTGTAGTTTTGCTCTCAAAATGCGCAATACGCTCAATATATCTCCCAGCCCAGAAGACTGACACCAGCCAGCACCATAACAATGCCCAAACTGCGCTTGAGGTCAATGGATCAGGCCCCAGAAATCCGGCTCCAAACACATCATGCGCAACCCGCTTGAGGCGTTAAAGCCGCAGAGCTGAAGCAGCACCAGCAGCAATATCTGCGTGTTCATGCCGCGCGCGGCGCATGGGCCTCATCCCCTATCAGGTTTTTGCGCGCGCCCCGACAAAATTCAAAAAGGACACAGCCCTGTCCACAACAATGTCGCGCTGCCGGTCAATGGTGACAAGGTGATAAGAATCGTCCAGCACCAATGTATCAACCAATCCGCCAAGATGGGTTTGCAGATAGATGGTGTTTTTCAAGGAGGCAATATCATCCTCGCGCGCATGGGCAATAAACACCGGCTGCTTGATGGTGCGCAGCTTGGGCTTGATCGCATCAATCATCTTCCAGAATTGCTGGAGACTTTGCGAGGGGGTGCCGAGCAGCCCCGCCTCCTCACTGTTGCCGGACATGAGAGACTTGATAACCGCCGCGCGGATACGCTCATCCTTGACGCCATAAGGCTCATGCTCGACAAAGCGATACTTCTGGCCCGCAGGAGTCCAGATCAGCGGACGCAGAAAAATCCGCGTCCAAGGCAGGGAAAAACCATCATACCAGAGGGTTGGCGCAAAACAGAGCGCGCCTGCCAGATCCGGATATTTTGCCGCCAGATGCAGGCTCAGCATCGCGCCCATCGAGAGGCCGCCGGCAAAAACCGTGTCGCATTCGGCCTTCAGGCGGTGATAGGCGGCATCCACCGAGGCCAGCCAATCCTGCCAGCCGGTGGCCAGCAGATCGGCCTCTGTGCCGCAATGTCCGGCCAGCTGGCAGCAATATACGGTGAAACCCGCCTTATTGAGCCCGCGCGCGGTCATACGCATTTCAACCGGCGTGCCGCCAAGGCCATGCACAAGCACAATCCCCACCGGCCCGCCCTTGAGCATGATGGAACGGTCAACCACAGGTGTGACATCGGATGGAGATGAAAAATTCATGATCACTCAGGCTGTTGAGGCGAGCAAGGCCACGCCAAAGGCCCCAGAGCGGCTGCGCACAGGCACAGCAACCCCAGTATAGTTTTGAATATGACACGACTGACCAAAGTAATACCTAAAAAAATCACGATGGCCAAAGGAATTGCCAGATCCAGCAGAACTTTGGACAAAACTCCCGACACTGGTACCGGCAATGCCGGACAGGATTCAGCCCTTATCCGGAATGGCGCGGGCATTGTGCCACGCCCCGCCATGCCGGTTGCTACCCCGCCTGAACCAAACCTGACCACTGACCGCGCCAGTGCATCAGAAACGGGCTCACTTTATCTGCTCACATCCGGCTGACACGGGTGAAAAGCTGATCCAGAAGCACAATCGCCAAATCAATCTCGGCCTTGGTCATGGTGAGCGCGGGCGCCAAGGTGATGACATTTTTGGAATAACCGCCAATGTCCAGCACAAGGCCATATTTTTGCCCCTCATGCTCCAGATCCGCCTTCATGGCCTCATCGCACATCAAATCGACAAGGCGCTTGGACGGGGTGAAACTGTCATGCGGCTCGCAAATCTCAATACGCAGGGCCATAGCCAGACCATCGACATCGCCAACAATCTTGTGGTTTTTCTTTAATGTTTTCAAACCTTCGAGGAAATAAGCACCCTTGTCGAAGCTGATGGCCTCGTAATTATCCTCATGCATCATTTTCATCGCTTCCAGCGCCACGGCAGTGCCGAGCGGATTGGAATTGAAGGTGGAATGGGTAGAGCCCGCCGGGAAAATGGTCGGGTTGATCAGCTCCTCACGCGCCCAGATGCCCGACAACGGGTTCAGGCCATTGGTCAGCGCCTTGCCGAATACGATAATATCCGGCTTGACGTTGAAATTCTCAATCGACCAGAGCTTGCCAGCACGGAAAAAACCCATCTGGATTTCATCATCCACCAGCAAAATCTTGCGTTCGGCCAGAATATTGGCCAGTTTTTCAAAATAGCCGGGCGGCGGCACCACATAACCACCGGTGCCCTGAATGCTCTCGACATAAAAAGCCGCATATTCCGAAACACCGACCTTCGGATCCCAGACACCATAATATTCCGTGTCAAACAGGCGGGCAAACTGGTCAACGCAATAAAGGCCGCAATCCTCGCGCTTTTTGCCATAGGGGCAACGGAAGCAATAAGGAAAAGGAATGAACTGCGCCCGCTCGCCAAAATGGCCATAACGGCGGCGATAGCGATAAGACGAGGTAATGGCCGAAGCCCCCAGGGTGCGGCCATGATACCCGCCCTCAAAGGCAAAATTCAGACTTTTGCCGCCCGAATAATTGCGCACCACCTTCAGGCTGTCCTCAACCGCCTGCGCCCCGCCCACATTGAAATGCACGCGGCCCTTGAGGCCGAATTTCTGTTCGGCATCCTTGGCGATATAGGTGGCCAGCTCGATTTTTTCAGCATGAAGATATTGCGAGGCCACCTGCGGCAAAGTGTCGATCTGCTTGTGCAGAGCATCATTCAGCCGCTTGTTGCCATAGCCAAAATTGGCCGCCGAATACCACATCTGCAAATCGAGGAAGCGGTTGCCCGCCGCATCGAACATATAGGAGCCTTCGCAGCCATTGAAAATCTTGGGCGGATTCTGATAGTGAACCGTATCCCCCCATGAACAATATTCGGCTTCATCCTTCAGCAGTTCGGCTTCGCGCGCCGCCCAGTCGGGCTGCTCTTTGCCATTGGCTTTCACAAATTCAGTCATCATATCCTCAGATTGGAACCCGCGCCCATGCTGGCGCGTAACATTTCGATTTTGGGCTTATTGGGGCAGCGACAAGGCCTGTTCATAGATAAAGGCCGGTGTTTTGCCGGTCTCCACAAAACGGGCCAGCATCTCCGAAACATCGGCAAATGTTTCAAAGGCCTGATGTGGCAATGCGTTCTCACGACAAAACTGCAACAGCCCTGCCTTGGCAAACACCAGATCAGCCTCCTCGGCCAGACACATATCCGATTTTCCGTCCCCGATCAGCACGGTCATCTGCGCGGTGCGCTGCGCCGCAACAGCACATTTGCAGGTGCCTGCCGCCGCACGGCACTCCGGTTTGGCATGGGGCGAGGTCAGAACCCAGCGGTCCCCACCCGCATGTTCAAGGTGATTGGCCGCAATGGTGAGCCCGTCAAGCCCAATGCGGCGCAGCACCGCCCGCACAGTCCAGTCCAGTCCGTCCGAAACAATCTTGACCGGAAGATTAAGACGCTGGCACATCCGGATAAAACTTTTGAAATTCCAGTCCGGCTCAATGGTTTCGATAAAGGCATTGAGTTCAGTCGGCGTTACGCGCAGCAAATCAACCTGCCGGCGCATACAGTCCAGAGACCCGATCTGTCCGGAAAGCCATTCAGCTTCGATATCGCGCCATTCCGGCAGGGCAAAATGCTCCAGCAGCAGGTCGGTTGTATCCTTACGGGTGACAGTGCCATCAAAATCAATCAGAATCTGCCAGTTCATACCCTTATCCACATTTATCATGGGTTAATGAATGCAAATCACATGCCAAAAATTTAATTCAATATTTTCAATATATTATTATTTAAGCGCCTGAAAATTCCTCCAAATTTTGGAGGAAGCTACAGTTTTTGTGTGCCATGCACCATGCTTTTGTCCGCCACTGCGCGCATGATTTCCGCTGTAGAATAAATATGAAGACTTTGATAAATTGCTCTTTTATTCAGTCGCATTCCCTAACGATCAGCATAGCTTCCGGATATAAATATTGACGAACCTGAGCAGCCCATAGCGAAAGGATCAAGAGATGAACACCGGATTAAAATTCATTTTCAACAGGATTGTCCGATCCGGCAGCCTCACCCTCATCATGGCGGACGGGCGTGAATATACATTCGGGGATGGCACGGGCGCGCCCGTGGTCGCCCGCTTTACCGACAGAAAAGCCCAGTGGGAATTGCTGTTCGACCCTGAATTGAAATTGGGCGAACTGTTTATGGATGGCCGTCTGCGCATTGAAAAAGGGTCAATTTTTGACTTTCTGACGCTGATCCTGCGCGACATGCGCGGCAAGCGGCCGCATTTGATGACGCGCATTCTGGGGCGTCTGCGCCATGCCCTGCGCTTTGTTCTGCAAAACAACACCACGACCAATTCCAAACGCAATGTCGCGCACCATTATGATCTGGATGACCGGCTGTATCAGCTGTTTCTGGATGAGGACCGGCAATATTCCTGCGCCTATTTTGAACATGACGAAGCCACTCTGGAAGAGGCGCAACTGGCAAAAAAACGTCATATCACGGCCAAGCTGGTGGTGGAGCCCGGCATGTCGGTGCTGGATATTGGCTGCGGCTGGGGCGGCATGGCGCTTTACCTCGCCCAATATGCTAAAGCTGGCACTGTGCGCGGCATAACCTTATCCGAGGAACAGCACCGCAATGCCAATGCCCGCGTTGCAGCGGCCGGTTTGAGCGATAAAATCAGTATTGCCGTCGAAGATTATCGCCACACGCAGGGAAAATTTGACCGGATTGTCTCTGTCGGCATGTTTGAACATGTCGGCGCCCCCTATTATCGCGAATTTTTCAAAATATGTTCGCAGCGCCTTAAAGACGACGGCGTGATGCTGCTGCACACCATTGGCAACAGCGACGAACCGGCCCCGACCAACCCCTTTGTGGCCAAATATATTTTCCCCGGAGGATATATTCCCTCCCTATCGGAAATCTGCAAAGAGATTGAAATGCAGGATCTGATGATCACTGACATAGAAATCAAACGGTTGCATTATGCCTATACATTGCGCGAATGGCGCAATCGCTTCATGGAGCGGCGCGATGAAGCCCTGAAAATTTATGATGAACGCTTCTGCCGCATGTGGGAATTCTACCTCTCTGCCTCGGAAGCCTCATTCCGTTATGACGGCATTGCGGTGTTTCAAATTCAACTGGCGAAGCGGCAAGAAACGGTCCCACTTACCCGCGATTATATTGCCGGACGCGAGGCCGCGCTCAAACACGCCGAGGCCAGCGCTCAAAACCGCGCCAGTGTGCAGATGAAACTCTCTGCCGAGTGAATGTCCAGCTGAATCCGGCGCTGATGAATGTGGTCAAACAGATCCGCGCCGCGCCATTCCATGGTCTCGGGGGGCTGCAACAGGCCGATGCCGGAGAGTTTGAGCGCGGCTTCCTTGGCTGTCCACAGCTTTAAAAACATCAGATGTCGTTGCGATTCAGGCAGATTTTGCAGCCATGCTCGCTCCCGATCATGGAGAATGTTCCATGCCGGTTCAAAGGACGGGCCAATACGCTCAAGATCAACCCCCAGAGGCTGCCGGCCCACCGCCACAGCCGAAAGGCCGTCCCGTGTCGCGTGCGAGAGATAGAGCGGGGCGGGAGTCTCGCCCTTTAAAAACCGCAAGGCACCGTCCGGCGTTGTGCCGATTGTCAGGCCGCTGGCTCCAAAGCAATGCCCGGCCATGTGCAGCGCCCATGCGCGGCGGGTCTGGCGTTGCGCGCGCTCATCCCCGCCAATGGTGCCGATCAGCACACAGGGCTGCTGCGCCTTCACCGGCAAGGTCTCAAATGATTGAACCCAGTGGATCATGGGCAGAACCTATGGCTCAAAAAGGGGTGCATCACAAAGCGCCGAAGGGGCGCCAGTCCAGCCGCGTTTTGATTTTGGCCAGCAGGCCATCGCGCACCGCGCGATAGGCGTCCAGCATTTGCTCGCGCGAGCCGGTGACTGCGGTCGGGTCCTGAGTTGGCCAATATTCCACATCCACCGCCATGGTGCGGGTAAATTCCAGCGCGCGGTGATGCGCCTCGGGCGACAATGTGATGATCAGGTCGAAGCTGCTGTCCTCCAGCTCCGCAAAGGTGCGGGGGCGGTGTTTGGAAATATCCAGCCCGATCTCATCCATCACGGCCACAGCGAAGGGGTCAAGCTGATCCGGTTTAATTCCGGCAGAGGCGATATAAATGGTTTTGCCGAATAAATATCTGGCCAGTCCTTCGGCAATAGGCGAGCGCACGGCATTATGCGAACAAGCAAACAGAACAGCTTGAGGCCGGCCGAGCGAGAGGCCGCCGTCCATATTTAGCCCTTCCAGTGCAATGCAGTGACCAGCGTGAACAAACGCCGCGCCGTGTCAAAATCCACATCAATCTTGCCCTTCAGCCGCTCCTGCAAAATTTGCGCGCCCTCATTGTGCAGCCCGCGCCGCCCCATATCAATCGCTTCGATCTGCGACGGGCTGGCGGTGCGGATGGCCGCATAATAGCTCTCGCACACGAAAAAATAGTCTTTCAGCAGGCGCCGGAATGGCGAGAGCGAGAGAATATGGGTGATCAGTTCGCGCCCATGGGCATCACTCACATTCAGGGCCAGCTTGGACTCGATCATGCCGATCATCAGGGCATAAGGCCCGCCCTCATCATCAATCAGGTCAAAACTGTTCTGCTCGACCAGATCATAAAGGGCAATGGCGCGTTCATGCTCCTGATCAGGCGTGCCGCGACCAATCGAGGCCTCATCAAGGCTGGCCTTGATCAGACGCTTGCGCTGCATTTTTTCAAGATTTGGCGGGTGTTTGGTCATCAGCATCACATATTGAGACGAATCGAAACCGAACGTGCATGAGCATCCAGACTCTCGGCCTCACCCAGCGCTATAGCCGAAGGTGCCAGAACCCGCAAACTCTCCGGCGAACATTTGAGAATCGAGGTGCGCTTCATGAAATCCAGCACACCAAGGCCGGACGAAAACCGCGCCGAACGCGCCGTCGGCAGCACATGGTTAGAGCCGCCGACATAATCGCCAATCGCCTCCGGCGTATGGCCGCCGATGAAAATCGCCCCCGCATTGCGGATGCGGGCAACGAGGCTCTCAGCATGTTCCACCATCAGTTCAAGGTGTTCCGGCGCAATCCGGTCAATCAGCGGCAGGGCGGCTTCGATGTCGGGCACCAGAATGATCGCGCCAAAATCGCGCCAGCTGGCGCTGGCAATGGCGGCGCGCGGCAGGGTTTTCAACTGACGCTCCACCGCCTGTTCCACAGCTTTGGCCAGCGGCTCGTCATCGGTGATCAGCACAGACTGCGCCGCCGTGTCATGCTCGGCCTGCGCCAAAAGATCGGCAGCAATCCAGTCCGGATTCGCGTTCTGGTCTGCCACAATCAGCACTTCGGACGGGCCGGCAATCATATCAATACCCACAGTGCCGAACACCCGGCGCTTGGCGGCGGCAACAAAGGCATTGCCCGGCCCGACAATTTTGGCCACGGGGGCGATGGTCTGCGTGCCATAGGCCAGCGCGGCCACAGCCTGCGCGCCGCCGATGCGGTAAATTTCATCAACTCCGGCTAAATCTGCGGCGGCCAGCACCAGCGGATTGATATGCCCGTCGGGGGTGGGCACCACCATCACCACGCGCGGGCACCCCGCCACCTTGGCCGGAATGGCATTCATCAGCACAGACGAAGGATAGCTGGCCGTGCCGCCGGGCACATAAAGGCCGACAGCCTCGATAGCGGTCCAGCGCCAGCCCAGTTCTACACCCAGCTCATCGGTAAAGCGCATATCCTGCGGAATCTGGCGCTGATGAAAGGCCAGAATCCGCGCCCTGGCCACATCCAGCGCGGCCAGCGCCTGCGGTGTGCAGGCTGCGCGGGCTGCCGCAATTTCGCCTGCGCTGATGCGCAAAGTGGCGGCGTTTAGGGCAAAACGGTCAAATTTCTGTGTATAGTCCAGCAGGGCGGCGTCACCGCGCGCACTCACATCGCTTAAAATATCCCGGACAATCTGATCGACATCCTCGGAAACCTCACGTTTGGTGGCCAGAAGTCCGGAAAATGCGCTCTCAAAATTCCGGTCTTTAGCATTGAGCCACAAGGCCATTCCACAACTCCTTCAATCCGTTCCGACCATCAGTTTCCGAATTCGGTCTCGCCCTTGGCGGCCAGTCCCTGCCCCGGCTGCGGCATGACCGGCCAACGCGGCCCGATATCCCGCATCTGCACATCGAGACACTCAACCTCCAGACGAATGGCCGCACCATCGGCAAAGGTCAAGGTCACAATGCCGGAGGGGGCATCCTTCAGCGCAAATGTCACAGATAAAAGCCGCATGAGGCAGGCGTCGGCCCGGTCAAACCCAATCGAGCTGACTTTCGTAACATGGTCGAAATGCACACCGGACTGAATGCGCATGGGCGTTGAGGTTTCCAGACTCGGCCAGTCATGGCGCGCCAGCATAATGACAAAACGCTCACTGGCCGCAACATAGGCAATATTGGCGGCTTGTGTTTCCGCATCCTGCACATGGGCGGAAATGACGCTGAGATCTTCCGCATCAAAGGCGACCAGTTTCAGAAATTCAGGATGAACTGCGCCGGAATTCCCTGCCATAATACACCGTCCTCACAGGCTGACATTTGCCTGAACCATAGCACATGCGCGGCTATATCATACCGAAGGCAAAAAGAAAAAGGGCCGCATGATGCGACCCTGACTGACACGACAACAGTTTATGTGCGTTTAATGCACCGTCTGAAGTTCATTGTGTCGCAATCGTTCGATTTCATCCTTCAGAAGCAATTTCTTGCGTTTCAACTCGGCAATTTTCAATTCACTGGAGGAAGGGTGGATTTTCTCTTTGGAAATTTCCCGTTCAAGCGCCTCGTGGCGACGTTCCAGTTCCGATAAATGAGCTTGCAGCGACATGCACGAACTCCTCTTGTTTGTCCGAAGACGACAAAATCATGACACGATTTTCCATTCGCGCAAGCCCATTCATCATAATCTTGCACGATGGTTTTTGAAGTCTTGAGACCATCATTTAAAATGCAGAAAAACCGGCCCGGCACGGCTGCCCGCAGGGCTGGACAGGGCTGAATTTTTATGCGACCGGCTTTGCACTCGGGGCGCAAGCTGCTAGAAGATAAGGGCGCGGCTTCCTATAAAATCGGCGAGATGACTGGCGACCATGAGCGGAATTGATCAATTTCTTGACGAGCGCACCGTAATTCAGGCGGAAATCGAGCGCCTTAAGCTCCAGCACAAGATGCTGGAGGCTGATATTCTGGCGCAGGAACAGGCCCCCAAACCCGACCACCTGCTGCTGCAACGCCATAAACGGCAAAAACTTGTGATCAAAGACCGCCTGAGCTATCTGGAAGATAAGCTCACACCCGATATCATCGCTTAAACCGGAACACCGCAACCTTCAGAAAGAGCAGCCGTGGCCTTATCCCCGCCAGTCGCCATCATCATGGGCAGCCAGTCTGACTGGGGCACCATGCGCCATGCCGCCGATATGCTGGATGTGCTGGGCATTGAGCATGAGGCCCGCATCATCTCGGCCCATCGCACGCCGGACAGGCTGGTGAGCTTTGCCAAGGGCGCACAGGCCGCCGGTTATCAGGTGGTGATTGCCGGTGCCGGCGGCGCCGCCCATCTGCCGGGCATGTGTGCAGCCATGACCGCCCTGCCGGTTCTGGGTGTGCCGGTGGAAAGCAAAGCGCTGTCCGGCATTGATTCGCTCTATTCCATTGTGCAGATGCCCGGCGGCATTCCGGTGGGCACGCTGGCCATCGGCAAGGCCGGGGCCATCAATGCCGCCCTGCTGGCCGCCAGCATTCTGGCCTTGCATGATGACGATCTGGCTGCCCGGCTGGCCGAGTGGCGCGCTGCACAAACGGCGCAGGTGGCCGAACATCCGAAAGACGACCAATGAGGCAGGCACAATCATGAGCAAGGTCATAGCACCGGGCGCAACCATCGGCATATTGGGCGGCGGCCAGCTGGGCCGGATGCTGGCCATTGCCGCCGCACAAATGGGCCTCAAATGCCATATCTATGCACCCGAAGCCGAGAGCCCGGCCTTTGAAGTGGCCGCCCGGCACACCCTTGCAGCCTATGACGACATGGCCGCCTTGCAGGCCTTTGCCGCAAGTGTAGATGTCATCACCTATGAATTCGAGAATATTCCGGTCGAGGCTGTCGCTGCCCTCGAACATATGCGTCCGGTCTATCCCGACCGCAGAGCCCTTACGGTGTCGCAGGACCGGCTGCTGGAAAAGACCTTTTTCAATTCCATCGGTATTGCCACAGCGCCTTTTGCGGATGTGAAAAATGCCGGTGAACTGGCCCGCGCCGTGGCGCAGATTGGCCGTCCGTCCATTCTCAAAACACGGCGCTTCGGCTATGACGGCAAAGGGCAGGTTGTGGTGCGTGAAGCCGCAGATCTTGCCGTGATTCACCGCTCGATTGGCGGTCATCCCTGCATATTGGAGGGGTTTGTCCGCTTTTCCCGAGAAATTTCCGTGATTGCGGCGCGGGGCATCAGTGGTGACTTTGCCGCCTATGATGTGGCGGAAAACCAGCATGCCCATCATATTCTCTCCCGCACAACTGTCCCCGCGCATATAGAGCCCGAAACCGCTCTGCGCGCGCTGGACATCGCCAGAGCAACGGCTGAAGCCCTGGCCTATGTCGGTGTGTTCGCGGTTGAAATGTTTGTGGTTGAGCCTGGCGATAACGGCAAAGCGCAGCTCATTGTCAATGAAATGGCCCCCCGCGTCCATAATTCGGGCCATTGGACCTTGGACGGGGCTGTCACATCGCAATTCGAACAGCATATCAGGGCCATATGCGGCTGGCCGCTGGGCAATATCCGCCGGCATGGCCGCATCGACATGCAAAACCTCATCGGCCATGAGGCCGATGACTGGCACCAGATTTTAACCGAAAATGCCTGCCTGCGTCTTTATGGCAAAGCAGAAACAAAAACGGGCCGGAAAATGGGCCATGTCACCCGCATCCTTCCTGAAGATGCAGCCTGAATACATGTGTTTTTACACGATTTTTATCGGGATTGTCTGGACAGCAAGGCCCTGATCTGCTAACCGACATGGCAACGGAGAGGCGCGCCGTTCGCGCCGTCGGTTTCTATTCACGAAATCGATGTTTTTAAATCAGGGCCTGACCGGCCAGAGCAGAAGATAGGATTTATTGCGTGCAAGTTCTCGTCCGCGACAATAACGTTGATCAGGCCCTCAAAGCCCTGAAGAAGAAGATGCAGCGCGAAGGTATCTTCCGGGAAATGAAGCTGCGTGATCATTACGAAAAGCCTTCTGAAAAGAAAGCCCGTGAAAAGGCTGAGGCTGTTCGTCGCGCCCGCAAGCTGACCCGCAAGAAGATGCAGCGCGAAGGCCTGCTGCCGATGAAACCAAAGGTCGAAATGACCCGTGGCGGCGCGCGCTAAAGGAAGATAAGGGCAGATCTATCCTGCCTTATTGAGACAATACGAGCGCCCCGAGACCTCTCGCCGGGCGCTCTTTTCCTGTGAAAAAGGCCGGTCCGGCCCTCTGTTTTGCCGGATCCAACTGAACTACAGAGCGTAACTGTTTTAAGCCCGCGTCCGTTCCCATTATTTGATCATCGGAATTTGTCATGAGTCACCGTGCTGTATTCACCGCCTCGCCTGCCCTTTCCGGTGCATTTTTGTGTCTGGCCCTGCTGACAGGCGGCTGCGAAACCGCAGGCAGCCTGCTTCCCAAGGATGCAGGTGTTGCGACGCTCGAAACCGACAATTCCGGCGCCACCAGCGCCAATATCGCCTCGCTGACCGACCTTATCCAGCGCAACCCGAATGATGCCGTGGCCTATAACACCCGCGGCACGGCCTATGCCAAAAACGGCAATTACAAAAATGCGATTGCGGATTTCACGCAGGCCCTGAAGATCAACCCGGGGCTGGCCTCCGCCTATACCAACCGCGCGCTCGCCTATCGCCAGATCAAGCGTGACGATGCCGCTCTGGCGGATTTTGACAGTGCGCTTTCTGTCAATCCGAATCACGCCGCCGCCTATCTGGGCCGCGCCAATCTGCTGCGCGCACAGGGCAATTTTAGCGATGCGATGAATGACCTCAATCAGGCGATCCGGCTGAATCCTGAGCAGGCGCAGGCCTTTCATGCGCGCGGGTTGATTTATCAGCGTCAGGGCCAGCATCAGCAGGCCATTACCGACTTTGACAATGCAATCGACCGTGATCCTTTTGCCGCGGCTCCCTATCAGGCGCGCGGGCAGAGCCTGCTGGCGCTGGGCAAATATGACAAGGCCATTGAGGATTTCAATGCGGCTCTGAATGTGGACAATCATCTGGCCGAAGCATGGGCCGGACTTGGTGTTGCTTACGAAAACCAGAATTTGCGGGCAAAGGCTCTCGAATCTTATAACCGCGCCCTCAGCGTTGACGCGAATAATGCCACCGCTCTGGCAGGCCTTGCGCGTTTGGGCCATGTATAGCGCGGCCTCACGCTTTCGGCTCATCTTTTGGGCTAATAGTGCAAGAAATCCCCACGGCGCGCTAGCAATGCGGCCCTGCTTACGCTAAAAACCATTGATCGCCGTTTGGCGCGAATGGTTTTAGCGGAGGAAATTCATGACGACATCTCTGGCCCTGCCCTCCCATGCGCCGCTGGCGGCATGGGGAAAAAGCTCTCTTTTAGCGCGCGGACTGGCCATTGCTTTGGGCAGCGCGGCTCTGGCCCTTTCGGCCCAGATGAGTGTGCCGATGTATCCCGTGCCCATGACCATGCAGACATTTGCGGTGCTGATGATCGGCGCTTTGTGCGGTGGTCGGCTGGCTGTTGAGATTGTTCTGGCCTATCTGGTTGAAGGCGCAATGGGTCTGCCGGTGTTTTCCAGCGGAACCGCTGGTTTCGCGGTGCTTCTGGGGCATACGGGTGGCTATCTTGCCGGTTTCCTGCCCGCAGCCGCATTGATCGGCGCATGGGCTGACCGGGGCTGGAACAATAATTCTGTCAAATTGGCTGTATCTCTGAGCCTTGGCCATCTTCTGATGTTTGTCACCGGCGTGGCCTGGCTCGCCAGCTTCACCGGCCTCACAGCTGCTGTGACCCTCGGCTTCGTGCCCTTTATGCTTGGCACTGTGCTGAAAACCGCTCTGGCCTTCTTTGCCCTGCGCGGCATCAAGGTCATCGCCGGTGCAAATCTGTTCGGGCGCAATATCTGAACATATTTATGAGCGTGGGCACGCATGTGTCCGCTGCACCATGACAGACAGGCGGGGCAATGCCCCGCTTTTTTTGTGCGTGGATGAAATTGCCGCGCGCATCACATCCGGCACAGCTATTTTCATTGTCGACGGGCCTGACGATCTGTGTGCGCCGCTCCAGCGCAAGGACCACGCCTGCGCCAGCCATTGCCTAACACAAATGACGCGCCAACGCGACGCGCTGGCATTAGCATTCGTTGGTGCCCTCCTTGGCCTGTCACTTCAGACAAGCGTTCCATTCACACTCTCGGCCGAGCACATAGGCCTGATGCGGCAACATTTTCGTAACGAGCCACGTTTTCGCCGGGCCTCTATGGACTGCGAATGGCGTGGCCTATGCGATGAGATCGTGGTCAGTGGTTTTCAAAGAGCCTTACTTTTCCAAGTAAAATTCTCATCGTAAAGCGATGTGCTCAAGCAAACAGCCTTGTTTTACCTTTTCAAAATTAACTCTGATATTGTTTTTAGACATCCTATCATCATGTTAACTATAAGAAATTCTTGAGTATTAGATAGTTTGTTGTCAATTATTGCTCATGGCAATGGACGAGTAATTATTACTTATCTCAAGCCCAAACATTAAAAAATACGCTCATCCACGGCTTTTCTTGTGGGTAACCGCACTCTCAATTGTATCAGCTCATGGCTGGATGCTTAGATATAGGATTTTACAATGTCCAATAGCAGCAAACTTTCGACAACAAGTTCAGGTCCGTATATATACGATCCGATCAATAACGTTATTTATAATAGTTCCGACTATTGGGTGGATTCGAATAAAAAGGCGACAATCTCCGACAGCAATAAAACAATAAATCTTGGTGATAACGATACGCTCTATTTAACCGGCAATAATAATTCTGTTTACACAGGCAGAAACGACACCATTTTTCTGTCTGGCGGCAGCAGCGTCACCACTTTTAATACGACTATTACTGCTGTTGACCACACCCACACCAATACCACCATCACCGTCACAGGCGGCAATAATAACATTAACCTTGGTGACAACCGCGCTCTGAACCTCACCGGCGACAATAACACCGTCACATCCGGGAAGAATGACACGATCAACCTCATCGGCTATGCTAAGATTTTTGTGTCCGACGTTCAGAATATCACCACAACCAGCGGCGGAAACTATATCATTGCCGGCAATAATGACTCCATTTCGCTTGCCACCAACAGCAATTTGACGATTGGCCTTGGTAACATGAACATTACCGGCAGCAGCAATGACACACTGTCCTTGGCTGGCCTTTACAATCCAATCGGATATGCCAACAACAACACGCGCGTGGATTTTCGCGATCATGTCATTGTTATGTACAACAACGGCAACGGCACAATAGATTACACGCATAACAACGTGAGCTATCACGATACGTTCTCGAATATAACATCATTCAGCAATGCGGAAACAATTAATCTTGTTGCTAACAGTGGCGGAACCCTCAACGACAGCTGGGGCACGATCAATTTCAATGGCAAAAATAATCTGAGCCTGAATGGTTCCCATGATATTATCAACATGGACTCTCACGGCAATGGAACGCTGACACTGACCGGCTCATCCAACACAGTCAACAACCTCAACGGCAATGTTCTGACCCTGCAAGACAATAGCGAAGCGACCATCAGCGCCACAAATCTCGGCAATGGCGGACCGCCCCATGGCATTGTTCACCTCAGCAATAATGATACACTCCATGTCGGGTTGGGTAATTTCGGATTCGCAAGCAACAGCACTGGCAATGTGCTGGATTTCAGCGCGATCCATGATAATACAACCATCTCTACCGACAATGCCCGTCATGCCACCTACATCAGCTATACGGATAATGGTATACAATATACCGACGCTTTCTCCGTCCTCGACCATGTCAGCATCATTAATGCGACATTAGATGTGGCGGCTGGCACGACGCAGACAGTGACGAATAATATATATTCGACATTCAATCTGGGTGCCGATACCAATCTGACCGTGTCACCCCACACCCTAAGAGATACGTTTAATCTGGCACAGAATTTCGACAAAGTGAGCATCACCGGTTTTGGTGTGAATGACTATATGTCTTTAAACAGTAAGGATTTTGCCGACTGGACTACGTTGCTGAAAGATGCCAGTGCTTCGGCGAATGGACTTGATACTGTCATAACGCGTACGTCAAAAGCTGAGACAATCACTTTGGCCAATATGAACTTGACCACGTTCACAGCCATGGACAAAACCCACTTCCATTTTGTCTGATGATGCGGAGAAGTTTTGCCTTCTTCCCTTCATGCTAGCCTGGCCTTTATCCTGGCCATCCCTTCATTCTGACCTGGCCTTCATCCTGAGGTTCTCGAAGGATGAAGGCAAGTCATTATGCCAAAGTCCCCTCTCCCTTGAGGGGCAGTGATGAGTTGAGACGCAGTGCAGGAAACGACACCCTCTCCCTCAGGTGAGGGTGTCGCGCAAAGGGCCTAGAGCATGTTGTTTTTAGATGGAAACGCACCGTGAGCGTCCCTTCTCCCCGTCATCCTGAGCTTGTCGAAGGATGAATGGGGAGAAGGACAGGATGAGGGGCTTGGAATCATAAATGCCCCTCACCTTGGGCCCTCTCCCCGCGCGGCGGGGAGAGGGAGACGTTTCCGTCTCAAGGCAACAGACTCTAATGCGCCAGCGCCTTGTTGATGTTTTCAACCATTTTCTTGGCGTCAGCAAAGAGCATCATTGTATTGTCGCGGAAGAACAGTTCGTTCTCCACGCCGGCATAGCCCGCCGCCATGCCACGCTTGATGAACAGCACGGTTTTTGCCTTTTCCACATCCAGAATCGGCATGCCGAAGATCGGCGATTTCGGATCTGTCTTGGCGGAAGGGTTGGTCACGTCATTGGCGCCAATAACAAAAGCCACATCCGCCTGAGCAAATTCGGAATTGATGTCCTCCAGCTCAAACACTTCATCATAAGGCACATTGGCTTCGGCGAGGAGAACATTCATATGGCCGGGCATACGGCCCGCCACCGGATGAATGGCATATTTAATGGTCACGCCGTCCTTTTTGAGGAGATCCGCCATTTCACGCAAGGCGTGCTGCGCCTGCGCCACCGCCATGCCATAGCCCGGCACAATGATGACCGTTTGCGCGTTTTTCATAATATAGGCGGCATCCTCTGCCGAGCCCTGCTTGACGGGGCGGGTTTCCACCGCGCCGCTTGCGCCCGCCGTGGCATCCTCGCCGCCAAAACCACCTAAAATCACCGAAATGAACGAGCGGTTCATGCCTTTACACATGATGTAGGACAGAATCGCACCCGACGAGCCCACCAGCGCGCCGGTGATGATCAGCGCCAGATTGCCCAGCGTGAAGCCAATGCCCGCCGCCGCCCAGCCCGAATAGGAATTGAGCATGGACACAACCACCGGCATATCCGCCCCGCCGATCGGCACAATGATCAGCACGCCAAACACGAAGCTCGCCAGCGCAATCAGCCAGAAGATGAAATGACTTTCCGTGGCATAGAAAATCGCCACCAAAATCACCAGCAATGCCGCAAGGCCCAGATTGATGGAATGGCGCTGCGGCAGCATAATCGGCTTGCCGGACATTTTGCCATCCAGTTTCAGAAAGGCGATGACAGAGCCGGTAAAGGTGATGGCGCCAATGGCCAGACCCAGCGACATTTCAATCAGGCTGGCACCGTGAATGGACCCAGCCGCCCCAATGCCGAAAGCCTGCGGCGCATACAGCGCCCCTGCCGCCACAAACACTGCCGAAAGGCCCACCAGCGCATGAAATGAGGCCACAAGCTGCGGCATGGCGGTCATTTGCACGGTGCGCGCGCGCCAGGCGCCAAAACCACCGCCGATACCAATGCCCGCCAGCACCATCAGCCAGCTCATGAAGCCGGAAGGCGGTGACAGCAGCAATGTGGTCAGCACGGCCAGCCCCATGCCGATCATGCCGAACAGATTGCCCTGACGGGATGTGGCGGGCGAGGACAGGCCGCGCAGCGCCAGAATGAACAGAATGCCGGAAACCAGATACAGAAGAGCGGCAATATTTGCAGACATGGGTTCAGCCTTTCTTCTTATACATGGCCAGCATCCGCTCGGTAACGAGGAAGCCGCCAAAAATATTCACAGAGGCCAAAACCAGCGCGATAAAACCGAAAATACGCGCCCAGACAGGGCCGTCATCGGCAAAAGCCGAGGCATCCACCGAAACAGACAGCAAGGCCCCCACCACAATCACCGAAGATATGGCATTGGTCACCGACATCAGCGGCGTATGCAGCGCCGGTGTCACCGACCACACCACATAATAACCGACGAAAATCGCCAGTGCGAAAATCGCAAAGCGGAACACAAAGGGGTCAATGGCCCCGCCTGTGGCGGCATGGCCTGCCACGCCGGCCATATCGGCAATCTGCGAGGCATAATGCTGCGCCTGATCCGCCGCCATTTCTGCGGCTTTGCGTGCGGCATCGGCCTTGTCAAGAAGTTGCTGGACAGTATCAGCCATGGATCAAGCCTCCGCTTCGACTGGTTTTTCCGGCTCCACCGGCGTTTTTGGGGCAAAATTCGGATGCACAACCGTGCCGTCATGCGTGAGGCAGGTGGCCTTGACCAGCTCGTCCTCCCATTTCACCCCAAGGGTCTTGGTGGATTTGTCGATCAGGGTTTCGACAAAGGCATAAAGATTGCGGGCATAGAGCGCCGAAGCGGTGGCCGCCAACCGGCCCGCCACGTTGACATGGCCGACAATCTTCACACCATTGGGCGTATTGACAATCTCGCCTGCTTTGGCTCCCTCGACATTGCCGCCGCGCTCCACAGCCAGATCAATAATCACGGAACCGGCCCGCATGGAGGACACCATATCCGCCGACACAAGGCGCGGGGCCGGACGGCCCGGAATCAGCGCCGTGGTGATGACGATGTCCTGCTTCGCAATATGCGCGGCCACAAGAGCGGCCTGCTTGGCCTGATAGTCTTTCGACATTTCCTTGGCATAGCCGCCTGCGGTTTCGGCGGCTTTGAATTCGTCATCCTCGACAGCGACAAATTTAGCGCCCAGCGACTCAACCTGCTCTTTCGTGGCGGGGCGCACGTCGGTGGCGGTGACAATGGCCCCCAGACGGCGCGCCGTGGCAATGGCCTGCAAACCGGCAACGCCAACGCCCATGATAAACACACGGGCAGCCGGCACAGTGCCCGCTGCGGTCATCATCATCGGAAAGGAGCGGCCATATTCGGCAGCCGCATCCACCACCGCGCGGTAACCGGCAAGATTGGCCTGGCTTGAGAGAATATCCATCACCTGCGCCCGGGTGATGCGCGGCATCAACTCCATGGCAAAGGCGGAAAGCCCGGCCTGCGCCATCGCCAGCACCTCGGCTTCATGGCCATAGGGGTCCATAGCGGCGAAGACCAGCGCGCCTTTGGGCGTGATCTTGATTTCGGCCGCGCTGGGACGACGCACTTTGAGCACAATATCGGCGTCTTTCAGCGTATCCTTGGCGGATTTGGCCAATGTTGCACCTGCCGCCGCATAATCGGCATCAGGAACACCGGAAGCCAGCCCGGCACCGGCCTGCACAACGACGTCCGCACCCAGCGCGATAAATTTTTTGATGGTCTCGGGCGTGGCGGCCACGCGGCTTTCGGTTGAATCTGTTTCTGTCGGGATGGCAATACGCATCAGTCACCTCAGGTTCGGAGCATTTCAGGCGCATAAACACAAAAGGCAGCCCAAGGCTGCCTTTTATATGATCAGAGCAAGAAAATGGCCATCAAAATCAAAAGGATGACAACGCCGCTGGAAACATATTTCACTATATTCATGAACAGCGCATAAGTATGTTCATGTTCGGCATAGTCCATTGCCGGATGCCCGTCCGTGTGTGCATGGTGATTGGCCATCATCGCCCCCTTGAAAAAATGACTGATCCGGATTTAACCCAAAATGCGAAGGCTCGCAATGGCACAGAGGGCTTAGTTTGAGAGGATTATGATAATCCTGCACGCTCCATCGCCCCCGCCTGCCGCTCAGCCACTGTCTCGACACTGAAACCCTCAATCGCCTCATTGAACAGCTTAAAAAAGTTCAGCTCCGCATTGAGATGCAGAAACACGCCGCCAAGGCCGATCGCCGCCCTGTCCATAAAGACAAATTCACGCGGCACCTGCACCGGCCCTTTTTGTTTGAGAGCCTGATGCACCTCAAAGGCCTGTTTGCGGCCATATTGGCCCGGCGTCACACCATCGGCAATGGTTCGCACGCGGTCATCGAGCAGCGGGCCATAAATAAAGCGGGCCCAGACATTGAGCACGTCGATCAGGTCGTTTTTCAGCCCCTTGAAGCCCCATGTCTCATAGGCATGGACAATCCGCGCCCGGTCATTGCTCTGCAACCCGCGATAAAGATCGACCACGCCGCCAACAAACCGCGGCGGGAAGATGCGGATGCAGCCGTAATCCAGCAGGTTTATGCCCTGCGGCGCACCATCCTCGCTGAACACCGTGTAATTGCCCAGATGCGGATCACCATGAATGACGCCAAACCGGCTGAACGGATGCCACCAGGCCTTGAACATCGCCAATGCAATGCGGTTGCGGGCCGCCTGATCATGCGCTTTGAAATTGAGCAGCTTTTCACCGCTCAGCCAGTCCATCGTCAGCAGGCGGCCGGTGGAGAGATCATGATGGACAGCCGGCACACGCACGTCCGGCGTGTCCTGGAGCATATCCGTATAAAGCGCGCCATGCGCCGCCTCGCGGCGATAATCCAGTTCCTCGCGGATGCGCGCGCTGATTTCCTCGGCAATCTGGCGGGTGTCAATGGCGCTGTCCATGCGCCGGTGCAGTGAGAACAGCAGGTTAAGCTGCGATAAATCGGCTTCCACCGCCGATTTCATATCCGGATATTGCAGCTTGCAGGCCAAGGCCGCCCCCTGCAAGGATGTGGCGCGATGCACCTGCCCAAGAGAGGCCGCCGCCGCAGGCTTCAGGTCAAAATGCTGGAAGCGCGCCTGCCAGTCCGACCCCAGTTCGGCCATCATCCGGCGTTTGACAAAGGCTGCGCCCATCGGCGGCGCGTCGGACTGGAGTTTTTGTAATTCCTCGGCATATTTGGGTGGCAGGGCTTCGGGAATGGTGGCCAATAATTGCGCCACCTTCATCAGCGGGCCTTTCAGCCCGCCCAGCGCACTGGCCAGCGCCGCCGCGCTGCCATCCGAATTTTGCCCGAACATCTGCGCGCTGGCCATGCGCGCCGCCACACCGCCCAGATTGACGCCCACACTGGCATAACGGCTGGCGCGGGCCGAAAGACGGTTTTTTTCAGGATCAGACATGGATTCTCCGCAAGGTGTATACCTTATACGCCCTGCCCCGCCGTTCAGATGGTATTTTACGACTTGATATTGGCCTTAACGGTTTCTATTAGAAAAGTGCCAACTGAGGAATATCGGGCATACGCACAACGCCATTAATAAGCCACTTATCTGCCCAACGTGAGTGAGTGCCCATCGCAAGAAGCATACCCTCACGAGGATATTCTACCCCAAATTTATCACCCATTTTATCCAAAGTATTCTTTTCGCCATATTCACGAGACCATTTAAAATAGGTTGCATCAAGCTCCCAATCTTGACAGGTACCCTCACGCGGCCCGTCATCTGTTTTATAACGATATTTAAATTTGTATGGACATGGATTATAAGGAACTACATTTTTGATAAATAAATCAGACTGAGATTGAATTTTTTTGAATTCCAAAATTTCTTCTTGCAATTCATTAAGATTTTTCTTCTCAATTATAAATTCTGATATTTCCGCTTTTAAAAGAGCAAAACTACGTCCAGCTTCATATTCACGGTTCAAACTTGTTACAATGGATTTTGATAAATATTTAGCACGTTCAGATTTTTTCAAATCCCCGACAATCACAAGCGATTGCTGATCAATTCTTCTGCTTTCTTGACGCTGATCATCTGTTGGCTTTCGCCATTTAAATTTAACACGATCCCATCGCTTAAATTTTTGTGCACTTTCCAACATGCGGAAAGAAACAGGATATAAACGAAGCCAGTTACCGTGAATGTCAATACCGGCACAACACACAGTCTCCCCATTTTGTTGACTGGCATGAGGCACGGCTTTAACAATAATTACAGCTTCTGACTCACCAAACGTAGCTTGCAGTTTGCTCATGAAAGGATTCGCTTTTTATTTGAATTTTATTTGCGATTCCTAATTTAACACCAATATTTTGCACTTGAAAACTATATTTTAAGCTCAATTGTTTGGAAATTATACTTCTATGGCAATTATGATGATCTCTTTCAAAACATAAAAGGCATGATCTAGTCTCGGATGCAATAGAAATTAGCCGCAACAAATCCGACTGAGCGACTTCCGTCATCATATGCTTTGAAAATATTTGATTAAATTCCTCAAATTTTCCTGACCTCGCGGCTAATCTTCCCGCTTTAGGATCACCCAATCCTTTAAGATGTATATAACTAATTCCGTTTGATATGAGAATCTCACTTAATTTTGATTTTGAGAACCCACGCTTTCGAGATATAGGCACATCACGTATATCGACCAGAGTTTCTACGCCTACATTTTTAAGAGTGGAAATAAAATCGTCCATTGAACAGCCTTCATAGCCAATTGTATGCAGTTTCAACGATTTCATTTTCAATCTCCATACTTTTCTCGACCGTATAAAATTATTACTCGAAAACACTACGACTTGATATTGGCCTTGACGGTTTCGATGAGCTGTTTGAGCGAGAACGGCTTGGGCAGAAAGCCAAAATCCTCGCCCTCGGGCAGGTTTTTGGCAAAGGCATCCTCGGCATAGCCGGAGACGAAAATCACCCGCACATGAATGCCGCGCTTGCGCAATTCGCCGAACATGGTCGGCCCGTCCATTTCCGGCATAACCACATCCGAGACAATCAGGTCAACCTTGCCATCATGCTCCTCGATACGCTCCAGCGCCTCCAGACCGGACGCCGCCTCAAGCACCGTATAGCCGCGCGCGGTCAGTGCCCTTGCGCCAAAGGCCCGCACGGCCTCCTCATCCTCCACCAGCAACACTGTGCCATGGCCGGTATGATCGGCGGCCACCGGCTTGGCTTCGTCCTTGCGCACCTCCTCCTCGCCAGCGGTCGGAATGTGACGCGGCAGAAGAATACGGAAAATGGTGCCCTTGCCGGGGGTCGATTCCACAAACACATAGCCGCCGGTCTGTTTGACAATGCCATAAACCATCGACAGGCCCAGCCCTGTGCCCTTGCCCACCTCCTTGGTGGTGAAAAAGGGCTCGAATATCTTGGCTTTCACATCATCCGGAATGCCGGTGCCATTGTCCTCCACCTCGACAGCGGCATATTCGGCGGGGATCAACGAGGTTTCATTCAGGCTGGCGCAATCCGCGGGTGTGAAATTGCGGGTGCGCACCGAAATTTTACCGCCCTGCGGCATGGCATCGCGCGCATTGACCACCAGATTGACAATCACCTGCTCAAACTGGTTGACGTCGGCCTTGGTGAACCACAAATCCCGCCCATGCCTGAACTCAAGCTCGATCCGCTCACCCGCCAGCCGTTTGAGCAGCATCTGCACATCAGAGAGCACATCGGAGAGCTGAATCACCTGCGGGCGCAGAGTCTGGCGGCGTGAGAAGGCCAGCAACTGGCGCACCAGCCCCGCCGCACGATTGGCATTCTGCTTGATCTGCATAATGTCCTGAAAGGACGGGTCGGTGGGCCGGTGGCTGTTGAGCAATAAATCCGAATAGCCGATGATGGCGGTGAGCACATTGTTGAAGTCATGCGCCACGCCGCCAGCCAACTGGCCGATCGCCTGCATTTTCTGGCTCTGGGCGAAGCTCTCCTGCAAGGTGCGCTGTTCGGTCATTTCCAGCGCAAACACATTGGCGCGGCGCTGACCATCGATATTTTCAGCCGCAGAGAAGAACAGACGGGCGGAGCGATTGCCCGCCCCCTCCAGCGCCGCATCAATCGGAGCAATGTCCGATTTGCCGGCACCGGCCTCTTTCAGGGCCGCAAGAACTTTATCCCTGTCCCGCTCGGCAATCGCACTCAGCACAGAGCGCTGATTGCCCTCAAAATTACCGCTCAGCGCCAAGGGCATCAGCTTGACAAAGGCCGCATTGGTTTCAAAAATCGCGCCATTTTCGCCGACGATGGCAATGGCCATGGGTGTCGAGTTGAAGAAACGGGCAAAGCGCACTTCGGCCACCCGCACATTCTCCTCGCGGTCCTCACCCGCCGCGCGATTGATCACAAGCGTGCGCGACGAACCGGGCGTTCGGTCCTGCCCATAGGCGACGCGATGCAGCAGCCGCACGGGCAGGGTTTTGCCATTGCGGCATTTCAGATCGAGATCGAATTGCTGCGTGCGCACATCACCAGCTGCACCGGTCATGGAGGTGATCAGCGCCGCGCCATCACCGGCAATAATATCCGACAGAACCAACCCGCCGGAACCGACCTGCGCCAGATCATAGTCCAGCCAGCCCGCCAGCGTGGTGTTGATATAGGTAATCTGCCCATCCGCCTCGACCGACAAAAAGCCCGAAGGGGCATGGTCGAGAAAATCAATCGCATGTTGCAATTCCTGAAACACATTCTCGTGCCGCTCACGCTCGCGCGTGGTTTCGGTGACAGTCCAGAGCGTGATGGCATTGCCATTGCGGCGGTCCAGCGGGCGGGCGCGCAGCTGATACCAGCCAAATGCCCCCTCGCCGGACAGGGACGGCGCCAGACGCACCTCCTCGGAGCCGCGTTTGCGCTCACGTGCGGCCTGTGCCAGACGATACACCGCCTCGGACACTTCCGGCGTGCCGGAAAACAGCCGCTCAACCACGCGGATGTCAGAGGGCTCGTGCGCACCGGACATATTCATATAGGTGTCATTGGCATACAGAATCTGGCCATCGGCAGAGGTCACCAAAATCCCGTCGGCGGAGGTATCCGCCATCAGTTTGGTCAGGTCATTGCGGGTGGACTGGCCGGAAAACTGGATCAGATTGATCGTCAGGGCAAAAATGCAAAATACGCCCGTGAGGGCCAGAAACGCCAGAATACCGATCAGAAAAGGGGCGGCCATCTCATTGGGCAAAACAGAAAACAGCACAGAAAGGCCGATCAGCACCAGCGCCAGAATCAGCACCCGCGCCGGACTGCCGGATTTATCCAGACGGTCGACAGTTCTTGAGATAGTTTGCGGTGCTGACATTCCCGATCCTGACACTAAAAACACCCTGATCACGCCCCGGACACCGGCTTTACACCAGATGAACCCCAGAGTCGTCTTTTGACTATACTATAGGGTCTGCCGCCCCAAAGCGGTAGCATAAAGCGCCTTAATGAACCATCAACCCTCAGCCTCAACCCACTTATACACGGCATTTGATTTGTATTTTATGAGATAATCCCCATGAATGATAAAGAATCTGTAGACGACGGATCTCCTGTGATTGTTTCGTCATAAAGTTGGGGCTATAAGCCACTCAAATTCAGCAGGAGATACTGAAATGTCGGGTAGCCAAGCTCTGCAAACGGACTATCGTCCTTCCGAAGACGAACCGTTTATGAATGATCGTCAGCGTGATTATTTTCGCCGGAAATTACTGCTCTGGAAGGAAGAAATTCTGCGCGAAAGTCGGGAAACACTTGCCACGTTGCAAAACGAGAGCGAAAACCATCCTGACATTGCCGATCGTGCCTCATCCGAATCAGACCGCGCCATCGAGCTGCGGGCGCGTGACCGCCAGCGCAAGCTGATCTCCAAAATCGAGGCGGCCATGTCCCGCCTTGATGAAGGCACTTACGGCTATTGCGAGGAGACCGGCGAGCCGATCTCGCTCAAGCGTCTTGATGCCCGCCCGATTGCAACCCTGTCCATTGAAGCGCAGGAACGCCATGAGCGGCGCGAAAAGGTCTACAAGGACGAATAAAGGCTTGAACCTCGGTTTTGCCTCACCAGCAAAAATTTTAATAAAACCTCACCCTGAATCTAAGGGTGAGGTTTTTTAAAGCGTGTTGCTTTTTTATGGACATTCTTTATGAGCGTCCCCTCTCTACCCCCCTCATCCTAAACGAGGGCGCAGCGCGGCTCTCAGCGTGAGTCGCGCACCGTCTTGAACGTCTGACTGTCAGTCCAGCTTGACCGGACGCCCCAGCAGGCGCGCCATTTCCAGTTCCAGCTCGTCAATGGGCAGGAGCACATCGGCAGCCTGGGCCTGCGGCTCGGCCTCCGGCAAGGGCGGTGCAACCGGCTGAAGCGCGATTTGCGGTCGTTTCTGCTCACTGGGTTTCGCAGGTGTCACGGGCCGTGACGAAGCGCTGGCGGACAGTGATCCTGACGGCTGGCGCGCGGAAAGGGGTGTCAATGTGCGGGGTTGCGGCACCGGACGCGAAATGAAGGGTGTCCGGTCAAAGACTTTTTGCGGATCTTCCTTCGGTTCGACAGGTTTGTCCGTGACTGTTTTTTTAGGGCTGGAATCAGGCGGCGTTTCTTCTGCCCCAAGTGCCTCGGCCACAGCACGCGCGCCCTGTCGCCGTATCGGCAGGGCCTGGTCTTCACGCGGCAAAACCACCTCGGGGGCGCTCGCGGCAACAGCCTCCGGCAAAGCGGGCGCGGCTACGGTCTGCGCAGACTCGGCAACCGGAGGTTCAATCACGACCGGCGGCGCTTCAGCTGTGTCTTTAGCCGGCTCAGGAGGATGCGATACGGGCTGAACCTCCGGCGGCGCGGCGACGGGCGCGGCAGTGGCGACAGCCGGAGGTTTCTCCGCTGCCGAAACCGGCGGAGCGGCCACAGGCACCGCCTCAACCGGCACCGGCGACTTCGCGGCCTCGGGCGGGTTGACGCCATATCCGACCACAGGGCGGACATGGGGGACGGAACCTACACCCGTTCGGACAGGCACGGTGGAGGGAACAGGGACGACAGGCGGAACAGGGGCTGCGGGCGGAACAGGCCGGGGCTTATCCTCCGCCGGCTTCATATTCAGTTCGCTGGTTTTGACTTCGACAATATTCGCTGCTGCCGTGTCTGACGAGCGGTCTTCAATGGCTTTTTGAATGCGGGCATCAATATGCACAGGCATGGCCGGAGGGGACTGGGCCGCATCCTTATCACCGGCGCGCTCTTTTTCACGTGTTGGGATTGCGCTGCGGATGATGCCCGTCTCGACAACAAGGTCATTGGGCCCGCCGATCATCACCAGATGTTCGACCTGATCGCGCCGCACCAGCACGAGCTGGCGGGTGCGATCCAGATCAAACACATCCACAACCGCCAGACGGGACGCCTTGCCTCCGGTTGCGACAGAACGCACCCGACTCTGAAAGATCATGCGAAACACGATGATCAAAGTTAAAGCAATTGCAACGCCAACTGCAAATATCACTCCCGCTTGCATGATTCTGCTATCTCCAATGAGGGAGTTCAAAAGTTGCAGCATTCAAACCAACCTCTGCTCATTTACGCCGAATATGTAAAATCTCATATCTCTGGCTGGCACTCTATATCAGCAGGCCTGCATCGTCACCAGTATCGTTAACAAATGGTTAACGCTCATCAACAGTTAAGATGTCTCACGCTTCTGCGCCGCCCAACCGGACTGAACCGGTAATTTTGACTTTACAGCTTTAAATTCGCACCACCTTGCGCCATATTGACGGCATGACATCACGTCCGCGCCCGCCCAATCCGAAACTGACCCGCCCGAAAGCCCAGCGCATGGAGCTGACGCCGCTGGAGCCGCATCTGGCCGCGCTGCTCAATCCGGCTTTAGCCGAAAAAAAGCCGAAAACCGCGCCCAAAGGCTTTTCTGAGGCCGGACAAAGCGGTTTTGACACTGGCCCCGCCAGTCGTACTGTGAAAATTGACAGCCATCTGGCACAAAAGCTGAAGCTGGATGCTCCCACCATTGCGGGGGAAATCTTTGCCGAAGGCGCAGAAACCGCCAAGCGCCCGCCGCGCCGCCGTCCGGCCTCGCAAAATTTTGAAGCGCCCAGCGGTGCCAGCGCCACCGCGCAATCGCTGCAAAGCCTGCTGGAGGCGGGCGACCCTAATTTCCGCGCCGCCAAGCCCTGGGTGCCGCACCGCCCCGCCCGCCCCGAAAAGTCCGAAGGGGGGCTGAAATTCAAAATCGTCTCCGATTATGAGCCGAAGGGCGACCAGCCCACCGCCATTGCCGAACTGGTGAAGGGCATTGAGGCGCGGGAGCGCGATCAGGTTTTGCTTGGTGTCACCGGCTCGGGCAAAACCTTCACCATGGCGCAGGTGATTAAGGAGACGCAGCGCCCGGCCCTGATTCTCGCGCCCAACAAGACGCTGGCGGCGCAGCTCTATGGTGAATTCAAGAGCTTCTTTCCCGACAATGCGGTGGAATATTTCGTCTCCTATTACGACTATTACCAGCCGGAGGCCTATGTGCCGCGCTCGGACACGTTTATCGAGAAGGAATCCTCGATCAACGAGCAGATTGACCGGATGCGCCATGCCGCCACCCGCGCTCTGCTGGAGCGTGATGATGTTATCATCGTCGCCTCCGTCTCCTGCATTTACGGTATTGGTTCGGTGGAAACCTACACGGCCATGACCTTCTCGATGAAGGTGGGTGAGCGGGTGGATCAGCGCCAGATCATCACGGACCTCGTGGCGCTGCAATATAAGCGCAGTCTGGGCGATTTTTCGCGCGGCATTTTCCGTGTGCGCGGCGATGTCATTGAGCTGTTTCCGGCCCATTATGAAGACAGAGCCTGGCGCATCAGCTTTTTTGGCGATGAAATCGAGTCGATTCAGGAATTTGACCCGCTGACCGGCAAAAAAACCGAAGACCTTGAACTCGTCAAGGTTTACGCCAATTCGCATTATGTCACGCCGCGCCCCACCCTGTTGCAGAGCATTGCCGGCATCAAAAACGAACTGAAAGCCCGCCTGAAGGTGCTCAATGACTCGGGCCGCCTGCTGGAGGCGCAGCGCCTTGAGCGGCGCACCATGTTCGATCTGGAAATGCTGGAGGCCACCGGCGTATGTGCGGGCATTGAGAATTATTCGCGCTATCTCACAGGCCGCGCGCCGGGCGAGCCGCCGCCCACCCTGTTTGAATATCTGCCTGATAATGCCCTTGTCTTTACTGACGAGAGCCATGTCACTGTGCCGCAGATCGGCGCCATGTATAAGGGCGACTTTCGCCGCAAAGCCACATTGGCCGAATATGGCTTCCGCCTGCCCTCCTGCCTCGACAATCGCCCGCTGCGCTTTGAGGAATGGGAAGCCATGCGCCCGCAGACCGTGCATGTCTCGGCCACGCCGGGCAAATGGGAGATGGAACAGACCGGCGGCGTTTTTGCTGAGCAGATCATCCGCCCCACCGGCCTGATCGACCCCCCCGTCGAAATCCGCCCCGCCCGCGCGCAGGTGGATGATGTGCTCGACGAGATTCAGAAAACCGCGCAGGCGGGCTATCGCACGCTCGTGACTGTGCTCACCAAGCGTATGGCCGAAGACCTCACCGAATATCTGCATGATCACGGCGTGCGGGTGCGCTATATGCACTCGGATATTGACACGATCGAGCGCATTGAAATCATAAGAGATTTACGCCTTGGCACTTTTGATGTGCTGATCGGCATCAATCTGCTGCGCGAGGGGCTAGACATTCCCGAATGCGCGCTGGTGGCGATTCTGGACGCCGACAAGGAGGGCTTTTTGCGCTCCGAGACCTCGCTGGTGCAGACCATTGGCCGCGCCGCGCGCAATGTCGATGGCCGCGTCATTCTCTATGCCGACCAGATCACCGGCTCGATGCAGCGCGCCATTGCCGAAACCGACCGCCGCCGCGCCAAGCAGATGGCCTATAATCAGGCCAATAATATCACGCCGGCCAGCATCAAACGCGGCATTCAGGATATTCTGGGCAGCGTCTATGAGGCTGACCATGTCACTGTTGATACTGGGCTGGCCACGCCCGGCCCCGGCCATAATTTCAAGGCGACCTTGGCCGATATGGAAAAACGGATGAAAGAGGCGGCGGGCAACCTCGAATTTGAAACCGCCGCACGGCTGCGCGACGAAATCCGCCGTTTGCAGGCCACAGAACTGGCCATTGCCGATGATCCGCTGGCGCGCCAGTCCACGGTTGAAAGCAAGGCGGGCAGCTATGAGGGCGAGCGGCCCTTTGGCGGCAGCGCCAATCTGCCCACCCGCGCCCATAAGCCGACCGACGCCGATATGGGCCCGCACAACTGGGGCGGCGGCGAGGCCAAACCACTGCCCCGCCCCGCTGGCCGCTCGTCGGGGGGCATGGGCGGCACACGCACAGCCAAGGGTAAGCCGAAGCGGATGGTGTGAGAATTAAGTAGACCATACAATAGCGTCGATAGCACAAACTATCTCATAAATTTCATTTTTAACCTGAAGTAAATCTTCCTTGCTTATTTGGCGCGCAATTCTAGGAAAAGATGGTTCAAGATCTCCCTCGTGAACTATACTATTCCTACGCTTAACAATTAAAGATAAAGACCGCTTTATCATCTTGCTATTAAATTCAGCGTCTTTCTTTTTTGAACCACGATTAATTGCAATCGACTTCCATAATTCACAATTTGAAACTAGCCGAATACCATCTGCAATATCGTCCGGCGTTTGGAAAGTCATTCTTCCAAGAATAGTTCGAACTTCGAGATCAAAAGCATTTACGGCACTGTCCATTTCCCCTGCATTCTTTATTCGAATTAAAGTATCGGCTGAACACTTAAAACGATTGAACCCGTCACTAACTGGAAGCTTCCCTAAAAATATTCTTATCATGTTTTGCGCAACTAACTCATGGACATACAAATCCAAAGCGCTAACCCTCGCAGCCCATTCAGCCCTTAGAAGCTCATCAAGAGATAACACGGATGTAACTTTGACATCTAAATAGCTGTGAATAACCTTAATACTTTCACAACGTTGCCAAGCTGAATCAAAGTAACTTTTCGGATTCATAATGCCCTCAACTAGTCAATTTAATGACTATATTCGCACATTTTTTAAAACTATCCTCAAAGGCGTCCATATTTTCCTTTGTTTGATCCCATATAGCCCCCTGTTGACCAATTTTTTTCTGGTCTAAAGCGTATATTGGTACTTGATGTTCCTGAGAAAGGGCTATGAGACTGTTAAAATCGGCTACCTCCATAATAGGAGTCCAAGGCTTGATATTTGATTTTTTTTCAAAATTACTACTGTTTAGAAGGTTGGATTTTTCTAAATTTGGCACTAGCTCATCTTTTAATCCTGCCGTCAGCCTATCTATCCAATGCTGAAATGCAGACGCAGCTTTTCCATTTCTTGGACGATATTTTTGTATTATTGCACCAATGTATGTTGGCCTAGACTTTGGAAACGGATAATCAGCAGTCTGTAATACTTCAATATTTGCCGCTGTATCCGCCCAACTTTTCCATTTCGGCAAAGTTTTCGCCAAAGACGAAAGGGCCATTGATGAAAAGTAATCTGGATGCAAAGGAACTATAAAGTAATCCCCTGTCATTAATAAATTCTGATTTAGTGGGCCCAAGCTAGGGCTCATATCAACAAATACATAATCAATATGATATTTTTCGGCAGTCAAATCCAACATATATCTTAAAGACCCAGGTAAATTACGAAGAGGCAATAATGAGCCGCTTAGCTCTTGAGCAACACCCAAACTTGTTTCATACTCAGCTATCCCAATATGACCTGGTAAAAGATAAAGATTTTTGATGCCCTTTACAATTTTACAATCGGCAGCGCTTATTTGTTTTGGTTTTGACTCAAACGCCGGAGCTAATGCATCTTTAACATTATTTGGTGGATCAGATTCGTAACTATTTTCTAAGTCTTCTATACCCTCATATCCCAATACCATTCCTGTAAGATTACATTGAGGGTCAAAATCTACCATCAAAACTTTTTTACCAAGCTTGGCTAACATCCAGCTCAAATTGAAAGTAGTAGTTGTCTTGCTAACTCCGCCCTTATGATTAAATAAATTTATTATTTTAGCCATTTATATATCCCTCAAATTTTTATGTCTGATCATGTAATTATTCCTAGTCTCAAAAAAAATTGCACATTCCAAAATTTTAAGCAATCACTATATTATGTGGATAATAAAATAATTATTGAGTTTTATCTTGGGACGCATATGAATTGCTTCGCCCAATATATTATCGCTTCAGAATAAGCAAACCCTCTGGTGTCCCCGGCGTGAATCGAACACGCAGCCTCAGGTTTAGGAAACCTGCGCTCTATCCTGTTGAGCTACGGAGACATCCAGACCCTTTTCATAACGGGAATCGCGCCCTGAGAAAAGACACTCATTGCAACAGAGCCCATAAATCTGGCAGATTTGACGCCATGATCCACCCCGCCCGCCTCTTGTTGCACAATCCCATGCGACGCATCCGTCAGTGTTGCGGCCTGTGGCTGATGCTGGCGGGCCTGATCTGGCCCCATGGCCTGTGTGCCGCCGAACGGCCGCAATGCCGCGACACAGCGGCGGAACCGGTGGATTTTGCCGCGCTGATGCCTGATCTGACCCTGCGCTTGCAGGATGGAGCGATTTTGCAGCTTGCCGGGCTGGCCCCGCTCTATACCCTGCCACAGGCACAACGGGATTTTGCCGAAACCTTCAGCGCCACACTCAAGGATAGGGCGGTTTTTGCCAAAATATCGCCGCAAAGCGACCGCTGGGGGCGGCGCACAGCCTTTGTCCTGTTTGAGGACGAACATCAGCACCTGGCCCTGCTCAACAGCTTTATTCTGGCCCAGGGTTTTGGCCGCTTCAAGCCCGATGCGGAAGCTGCGCCCTGCCGGAGCGAAATGCTCAAAGCCGAAAGCGAGGCCCGCAACAGCCATAAGGGACTCTGGGCGGATGGCACATTGAGCCTCTATCCCGCCGATTTACCCGACATCTGGCACGAGGCCGGCGCCTCGGGGCTGGATGGCACCTTTATCATTGTGGAAGGACAGGTGCGCCGCAGCGGGCTTGGCGCCGCCCATGCCTTTCTGGATTTTGGCGATAAAAACACACCCAATGGCTTTTCTGTTACGATTTTGAAGAAAAATCTGAAAAGTTTCGAACATGAAGGCATGGCACCCGACAAGCTGACCGGCCACACATTGCGTGTCCGCGGGGTGCTGGACATGCGCTTCGGCCCACACATGGAACTGACCTCGCCGGACGCGGTGGAACGTGTGGATTAGCTGTCATCGTCCTGTCATTGCGCCCGCATAGCAAACCAATTTATCAATAGGAGAGATGATCATGGCTTATATTCGGGTTTTACTGCTGCCTATACTGGCCTGTCTGGCCTTGTCCTTGCCTGCATTTGCCGAGGGCCCTGTCAAAATCCTGTTTGTGGATACAGGCAACACGGGGCGCAGCGTCACGGCTGAGGCTCTGGCCAAAGCCATGATTCATGACAAGGCTCTCCCCGTTCTGGTGATTTCCCGCGCGGTGGACGAAGACCCTTTCGAGACTGCGCCTGAGGCCAATGTGGTGACATTATTGTCGAAGCGCGGCATTGATGTCAGCGCCCATCAGGCGGCGCAGGTTACAGAAAATGATGTGCGCCACGCCAGCCTCATTCTCACCATGACCGCCAAGCACAAGGCCAAACTTCTGGCGCTTTATCCTGCTGTTGCCGATCATGTTTTCACCCTGGCCGAATATGCCACGGGCGAGGCCAAGGATGTCGATGACGCCTATGGCAAACCACTGGATTTTTACGAAAACATGGTCAAACAGGTGGATGGTTATGTAGCGGGCGCGCTGACCAAAGCGACGCAGGTAAAGTGAATTTGAAACTATAATTCCTGATCATCCTTGAGCCTCAAAACGAGAGATAACAGGCTTAACTCATGTTGCTATAATTAATCATTTTCGGGAGCTGATTTTTGAGCTTTGGCTTTTTTTATCAAGGGCATCTTGCAAAATTTGCCCAAAACTACCGACAGATTTATATTGCTTTTCCAAGGATTTCTTCTCTAGGCGAGGCATAATTCTACTATTCATGGAATTTTTTTCGAGCCTATCCTTAAAGAAAATAAAATATTTTTCATAATTTTGAAAGCCATTTTGATCGAAAGCATAGTTTCCCACTCGACCAACCAGTGTTGCTATCCAATCAGCGGCTTGAATATTCTGATTGAGATGGCTTTTACATTCAAATGGCGGACTGACCATGTTACGAGTTGGCTCAGAGCCAAACATCGTTTTTGCTGCGGTTTCCAAGAGTTCTTTGTGAGCAGAATGTTGATCCATTACAACAAAAAAACGCTCATCAATTTCATTGCAATATGTATCAATTCTTCTTAGGCATTCCGATAAAATCGTCTTATAAAGACCATTTGAATTAAGATCTTCTCGATTTTTTATTTTCTCGCATCCATAAAAAAATACTTTTCCATCAAGATCGGCCACTTTACTCAACATTCTGAATGCTGTTGATTTTATATCTGGATATTTTTCGATAGACTTCGCAGTAAAAAGGTTTGTTCCTTTTTTCTCCCATTCATAGGCTTGTTTACCTGAGTTTTTTATGTCCTCCGCTAATAAATATTCCTTTTGTTTGAGAAAAAATGTCGAAAATGGCCTCACAGCATCTTCCGGAAGCAACATACCTCCAAGCCCAAAGATTGGACTTGTATTATGTTTTGAATGGGTTTTTGAAAAATACGGCCCACAATGACCAAACTCATCCAAATATACGATGATCATATGAGCTCCATATACGCGGAAGCCCGCGATTTAAAACGCGGGCCCCGGAATGGGTGCACGAACATGTCGCGCGGCCCATATATTCACTAGCATATTCGACATATTTTGCAATACATATTTTATAGATCAACCATCCCCTCCAGTTCAGCAATCATGCCTTCAATCATATTGAGGCCGATCTGCCAGAAGGCGGGGTCGCGGGCATCCAGCCCAAAGGGTTTGAGCAATTCGCTGTGATGCTTGGTGCCCCCCGCCGAGAGCATGGCAAAATAGCGCTCGGCAAAGCCTGTTTCCGAAGCCTGATACACGCCATAAAGCGAATTGACCAGACAATCGCCAAAGGCATAGGCATAGACATAAAAGGGCGAATGGATGAAATGGGGAATATAGGCCCAATAGGTCTCATAGCCCTCGCCAAAGGTGATGCTGGGCCCAAGACTTTCAGCCTGCACCGACATCCAGATCTCGCAAATCTGCTCGGCAGTGAGTTCACCCTTGCGGCGCTCCTCATGGATTTTGCGCTCGAATGTGTAAAAGGCGATCTGCCGCACCACGGTGTTGATCATATCCTCAACTTTTGAGGCCAGCATCGCCTTTTTGGCCTTAGGCTCTGCCGCCTCCAGCATGGCGCGGAAGGTCAGCATTTCACCAAAAACCGAAGCCGTTTCCGCCAAGGTCAGCGGTGTTGGCGCCATCAATGCACCATTATGACCGGCGAGAACCTGATGCACGCCGTGGCCCAGCTCATGCGCCATGGTCATCACATCGCGCGGCTTGCCCATATAATTGAGCAGAACATAAGGGTGACTTGAGGGCACTGTGGGATGGGCAAAAGCACCCGGCGCTTTACCGGGGCGGGTGGGCGCATCAATCCAGCCCTGAAAAAATTTCTCGGCAATGGCGGCCATGTCCGGCGCAAAGCCCTTGTAAGCACCCAGCACAATCTCTTTGGCCTCGTCAAACGAATAAATCTTGGTCGGGCCGTCGGGCAGCGGCGCATTGCGGTCCCAGTGGTTGAGCGTTTCCTTGCCAAACCATTTGGCCTTCAGCTTGTAATAGCGGTGCGACAAACGCGGATAGGCCGCATGAACCGCCGCCACCATGGCATCGACAACCTCGCCCTCCACACGGTTGGAGAGATGGCGCGCATCGGCGACATCCTTGAAGCCGCGCCAACGATCCGAAATTTCCTTGTCCTTGGCCAATGTATTGGTGATGAGCGTGAAGGTGCGCAGATTGGCCTTGAGCGTCACACCCACGGCATCGGCTGCGGCTTTGCGCACCGCCTCGTCCTTATCCTGCATCAGGCTTAAGGTGGGCTCCATCGCCAATTCCTGATCACCCACTTTAAAGCGCAGGGCCGAAATGGTTTCATCAAACAGCCGGTTCCAGGCCGAAGCGCCGCTGACGGATTTGTCGAGAAACAGCTTTTCGAGCTGATCATCAAGCTGGTAAGGCCGCTCGATGCGTATATCGGCAATCCACGGCGCATAATGGTTTAAGGGGGCTTGCGTCACGAGGTCATTGATCAGCGCATCATCCAGCCGGTTCAGTTCCAGCGTGAAAAACAACAGCGCGCTGGAAGCGGTGGTGATTTTTTCCTGCGCATCGCCATAGAATTTGGCATGGGCCGGATTGCTGGTGTCCGTGGCATAGATCAGCCCGGCATAGGACATAATGCGCCCCAGCAAATCATCAATCTTTTCATAGGCCTGAATACAGTCAAACAGCTTGTGCGCCGCCTGTGGGCCCTGTGCGATCCCGGCCAGTTTGCCCGCATAGGTGTCGGCAAAGCTCTGGCATTGCTGCAGGGCCGCGCGCATATCTGCGGCAAATTCGGGTGAATCCATTGCCGGATAAAGATCGGTCAGGTTCCACAGTGGCAATGTGCCAAATTCATTCTCGACGATTGCATAGGACGTAGATGGATTGGACACAGACACTTCCTCTTGAACAGAATCACAGCCTTTATATTGGAGCGCTTTTACCTGAGATCAATGCGCGAAACGACAATCTTGCAGGGTCGCGGCCCGAAAACCGCCTCTGCCACGCACAGAGGATAGCTTTACGGACGGCTATGTCCTGTTTTAACCACACCACAACATCATTCTGAATTTACTTAGCGTTTATTTCATAAATATTATAAAATGCATTTTATAAATATGAATACGTTAAGGAAATGGTGGAAATCATGCTCAGGCTAAAACTAAAATCGTTCATTGCCGATGAGCGCGGCGCCTATACGATTGAATATAGTCTCGTCTTGCTCATGAGCGCGACCGCCGCCATTACGGGCTATACAAAGGCAGGCAATATGCTGAATGCTCTTTTTGTCAGAATTGCCGCGAGCCTGAGCTGAATTTTAAAAATTGTATTTTCAATATATTATAAGTTTAAAGCTGACCGGCAGTCCGCAAGGCCATTTATGCATATTGGCAAAAATTCTCCGCGCCAATAGTCGGGCCCTGACGACATCAACCATCAATCCTTTTGCAATTTAAGCCATGCGCCGTCTGCACCTCAGCCAAATCTGGGGCGCAGGCAGAATATCTGTGGAATTTTTATATATAAATTTATAGTCAAATTTTGAATATCTCGGTAATAATTAATTTTAACCAATACTTAAAGTGTTCGAAAATTTACTTAGCGTTAATGCAATATTCATTGTAATAAAGAACTTAACAAAATATGAATTGCCCACACATCAATAGAGATACTCCGATGATCTACAAAAATCTGAAACACTTCATATCTGACGAAACAGGCACAGCCATTGTCGATTATGGCCTGATATTGGCTGTGTTTTCGTCGATTTTCATGGTCGTATATTCACAGATGGGCACTTCATTGAACAATGCCTTCAAGCAGATCTCTGCCGTTCTGACCTGAAATTCTCAACATTCAACCCAGTTTACAGCCAGTCCACCCTGCGAAGTTTCTTTATATTTGGTCAGCATGTCCGCGCCGGTCTGGCGCATGGTGGCGACAACCTGATCCAGCGTCACCCGATGCTCGCCCTTGCCGCGCATAGCCAGTGAGGCCGCATTGATGGCCTTGACAGCGCCAAAGGCATTGCGCTCGATACACGGAATCTGAACCAATCCGCCGATCGGATCACAGGTCATGCCCAGATGGTGCTCCATGCCAATTTCGGCGGCATTTTCCACCTCCTCATTGCTGCCGCCCAGCGCCGCAACAAGGCCTGCTGCCGCCATGGAGCAGGCGACACCCACCTCGCCCTGACAGCCGACCTCCGCGCCGGAAATGGACGAGTTCATCTTGAACAAACTGCCGATCGCCGTGGCGGTGAGCAGAAAGGCCTGAACTCCGGCCTCATTCGCCCCACTGCAAAAATCCCGATAATAACGCAAAACGGCAGGCACAACCCCCGCCGCGCCATTGGTGGGTGCGGTGACCACCTGGCGGCCAGCGGCATTTTCCTCATTCACCGCAATGGCATAGGCGGAAACAAATTCCATGGTTTCATTGGCCGAACGGTTGTTGCGCAACTGGTCGGCCTTGAGCGTATCCATCAGATATTTGGCGCGACGGCGCACATTGAGTTTTCCGGGCAGCAGCCCCTCGGTGCTCAGGCCCCTGTCAATACAGCTGGACATAACCTGCGCAACACGTTCGGCATAATCCCTGACCTCCTGCGCCGGGCGTCGCGCCAGTTCATTGGCCAGCACAATCTCCGCAATCGATTTGCCATGCGTGCGGCCCATGTCGAGCAGCTCCGCCGCATCGCGGAAGGGAAAAGGCAGAGCCACATCCTCTGTCAAAACTTCGGCCTGCACCCCGTGCTGCACCACAAAGCCCCCGCCGACCGAGAGCCATAACTCCTCCCGCACAATCTGCCCCTCAGCCGAGAGGGCCATAAAGGACATGGTATTGGGATGCTCTGTGCGCAGGGTTTCAAAATCAAAAACCAGATCCGTATCGGGGTTAAAGTCAAGAAAAGCGCCCGGCGTGAAGGGAATACGGTGCGACACGGCCAGACGCTCCAGAAAAGCCTCAGCCTCAACGGGATCAAGCGTGGCCGGCTCATAGCCTCCCAGCCCCAGCCAAACGGCGCGATCCGTGGCGTGGCCTTTGCCCGTCCAGGCCAGTGAGCCGAACAAGGTCACCCGCACACGGGCGGGCTTTGCCCCCGTGTAAGCCGCAAGATGGTCCATAAAGGCTTTGGCCGCTTTCATCGGCCCGACAGTATGCGATGAGGAGGGCCCGATCCCGATTTTGAAAAGGTCAAACAGACTGATCATTCCCATCTCCACATATTCGCCTGCGCCGTGCCGGTTGGCGCCGTGCCCGGCCCGCTTGACACAAGCCCCATGATTCTGCCCAAAACATGCACAGATTATTCAAATAAACAGATATTCCGGCAAAAAGACCACATGTTTCGACCTGAGTTCTGAAAATGGCGACATTTTTTTGCAGAAGGCTAAAAATTAAAAAAATCAGCAAAAACAACAGCAGAGCAGACACTGGCCCCGCCCATGGCGTCAATGGAACGACTTTGTGTCCACAAATGCAACGCATATTAAGGCACTGTTTACCCTGTTGTCGCAGAGTGAGGGCAGGTCATGCTGATCTGGACATTCTGAATTCAAATATTTTCACACGAACCACTCTGGGCATAATGACATCCACTATTTTGATTGTTGATGATGATCCTGTTCAACGCCGTTTGCTTGAGGCCACGATACGCCGTTTCGGCTATCAGACCGAGCTGGCGGATGGCGGCGAGGCGGCCATTGCGCGGCTGGAGGCCCCCCATCAGCCGGCCATTGACCTGATGATTCTGGATCTGGTGATGCCAGACCTTGATGGCATGGGTGTGATGTCGCATTTGCGCAAAAACCACATTCATGTGCCGATCATTGCCCAGACCGCACATGGGTCTGTCGATACAGTGATGTCCGCCATGCGTGCCGGTGCCACGGATTTTGTGGTCAAGCCTGTGGGTGCCGAGCGCCTGAACATATCCATCAAGAACGCGCTGCATTTTGACGCGCTGGCGGATGAGATCCGCATGATGAAACAGCGGTCCGGCGGCATAATGACCTTTCGGGACATTGTGACGCGCAGCCCCGACATGGACCGTGTGATCCGTCTGGGCGAGCGGGCGGCGCGCACCACCATTCCCGTGCTGATCGAAGGCGAATCAGGGGTGGGCAAGGAAGTCATTGCCCGCGCGGTGCAGGGGGCCTCTGACCGGCGCGGCAAACCTTTCGTCACTGTAAATTGTGGCGCGCTGCCGGAACATCTGGTCGATTCCATTCTGTTTGGCCATGAAAAAGGGGCTTTTACCGGCGCGACAGACAAACAGACCGGCAAATTTGTTGAAGCCAATGGCGGCACTCTTTTTCTGGATGACATTGGTGAGCTGTCCCTCGACGCGCAGGCTAAAGTGCTGCGGGCGCTGCAAGAGGGTGAGGTTGATCCCGTTGGGGCGAAAAAATCTGTCCGTATTGATATAAGAGTGATTTCGGCCACGCATCAAAACCTGATCGAACTGGTCAAACAGGGACGTTTCCGTGAAGACCTTTTTTACCGCCTGAATGTGTTTCCTATCACCATCCCCAGTTTGCGCGCGCGCAGAGAAGACATTGCCGATCTGGCCCGCCGGTTCGCGGCGCGCTTTGCGGCGGAAGCGGGCAAATCCATCCGCGGCATCGGGGCCGAATCTCTGGCGCTGCTCTCCGGCTACCCCTGGCCCGGCAATATCCGCCAGCTGGAAAATGTCATGTTCCGCGCTGTGGTGCTGGCCGAAGGCGACGAACTCACCATTGCTGAATTTCCGCAGATTGCCGCGCAAATGGATGGATTTGACGTGCGGGTGCCTATGGCCCCTGCCGCCCCGCCGCCGCGGCAGGAGCGCGAGATTGTCCGCATCGAGATGAAAGATCCCCATGCGCTCAAAATGCTGGGCGGCAATGGCGAGGTTCGCCCAATGGCCGAGCTGGAGGCCGAAATGATCCGTTTTGCCATCCGGCATTACCGCGGGCAAATGTCGGAAGTGGCCCGAAGGCTGGGCATTGGCCGCTCAACGCTTTACCGCAAAATGAGTGATCTCGGCCTTGGCAGCGACATCATAGAACCGCATATCCAGAGCGCTTACATTGGGTGATACAGGCGATGATCCCTATTGATACAGAGCATAATGGCCTTGTTGCATATAAATAAAATCTATAATTCAAATAAAATGTGAGTTTTTGCTGCTGCCCGAATGTTCTTATATGGGCGAAGAGAGCAAAATCTCTCCACACCTTGAGCCGAGTCTTTTCTGATGCCAACGTCAATTTCCCCTAAGCCTATTTTATATATTCGCAAGGCCCTTTTATGCTCAACACTGCTGATGGGGTGCGGTATACTCAATGCGGCTTTTGCAACAGAAAGGCCCAAATCGGCACCCCTGCCGTGGATGATGGCTGCGGCCTATCCGGCGGAGTCTGTGCGCAATCCGGCAGGGATCACGGCTATTGCCGCAACACAGCCTGACCGGCTGCATTCTGTGATGATGCAAAACCCTGACGCGGCCCGAATATCCGCATTTGAACTGCCGACATTAAATATTCCGGCTCTGGTCAGCAGTCTGAACCCCGCCGCGCCGCGCGCCCGTGCGCCTGAAACCGATCTTTATCCTCTGGCGTCGATAGAGCCAGCTTTGCCCTTGGCCACACCGGCTCTGAGCCGACTGTTGCAACAGATCGAACAGCCTGAAGCGATGTCTGCCGGGCCTGAGGTCCATCCGCCCGCACAAGCCGACACCGCCACATCTCAACCGCCGGTCTCGCCTCAGCTCAAACAGGCTGTGGAGGATTGGCAGGCCCGCCCCGCCGCCCGTTCGGATAAGCGCAAGCTGCGCGCGGCCATTGTCAGTTTCTATACGGCCCGCAATTTTGCACCCCTCTGGAGCCATAACGGACAGTGGAGCGCGCAGGCCCATGCCGCACTGGGCCGCGTCGAGCGCGCGGGCGAGGACGGGCTTGATCTGGGCACCATGCCGCGCCCTGACCTTGGCCCCGATGCCGCGAACCTGGCCGAAAATGAACTGATGCTGACCGATCTTGTCGCACATTATGCTGCGCAGGCCATGGGCAGCCGCATTGATCCGCTGGAGATTTCCAAACTGATCACCGCCAAACCAACGGAACCGGATTTTGCCGATATTCTGAACCATGTCGCCACAGCCGAGGATGCAAGCAGCCTGTTGCAGGGCGTCAATCCGCCCCAGAAAGGCTATGCCGATCTGCGCAACAAGCTGGCGGAGCTGCGCCGCGAAGCCCGCCCCATGGTGCAGACCCCGATTCCCACCGGCCCTGTGCTGAAGGTCGGCATGAAAGACCCCCGCGTGCCCCTGATCCGCGAACGCTTTGGCCTGAGCATTGAGCCCAATATTGCCGGGCAGGATATTGTCTATGATACACGGGTGGCGGCAGCCGTCGCGGATTTTCAGAGCAGCAACGGCCTGCCACCCTCCGGCACACTGACCCCGCGCACCATTGCAGCCCTTTCAGGCGGCGAACCGGAGCGTCTCGAGTCCGAACTCATTGCCAATATGGAAATATGGCGCTGGGTGCCCCGGGACATGGGCCATGACCGGATCGAGGTCAACCTGACCGAATTTGCGGCGCGGCTTTACCGCGATGACAAGCCTGTCTATTTGACCAAGGTTGTTGTGGGCAAACCCACGACGCCGACGCCGGTTTTTTCCAACAGGATGCAATTCCTCATCGTCAATCCCTATTGGAATGTGCCGCTGTCCATTGTCAAAAAAGAAATGATGCCCAAACTGGCTGAGGAGCCGGATTATTTCACCAAACACGGCTATCAGCTCGTGCAGCATGGCAATATAACCTATGTGCGCCAGCCGCCCGGCGATGCCAATGCTCTGGGCCGCATCAAGTTCATGTTTCCCAATGAACATTCCGTCTATATGCATGACACGCCGTCGAAATCCTTTTTCGCCCGCACTATGCGCGCCTTCAGCCATGGCTGTGTGCGTGTTGACCAGCCCTTCCGCTTTGCCGAGGCTGTGCTGGGGCATGGCTGGAGCGAGGACAAGGTGCGCAAGCTGATCGGCGGACAGGAACGCACGATCAATCTTCCGGAAACATTGCCGATTCACATGATGTATTTCACCACGAATGTCGATGAAAACGGCAAATTGCAGGTTCGTGACGATCTCTATGGCTATATGAAAAAGGTGAAACTCCAGTTGGGACTGGCAGGCTGAAGGCGCCTGAAGGAAGATGTTAAGAGCTGATTTACCGCATCTTAAGATTTTCCTGTTGTGTGTCTTTAAAGTTACATTATAACACGGAGGGCAGATCTGCATCGCCACAAGCCTTGCGCAGACCTGCCTGAATTTTGAGTGTTCCGTGTTTTTAATGTCGTGTTTACGTTACAGATTTGTGCCAGCTGAAATGCTCTTCGTCTGACGGAACGGCCCATGTTCCGGCCTCGTGAATTGTAAGTGTTTCTGTATTAAAAAGGTGGTCTTTGCAAAATTTCGTATGGCGATTTTACGCGAAACATATGCGGCGCGGTCTGGCTGTGGCCTTATCTGCCGCCGCGATTTTTGCGGGGTCGAGCGCTTCAACCGAAACCGCCATCGCCAATGGCGACACGCGGACGCTATCCTTTCACCACATGCACACGGGTGAGGATTTTACCGTCACCTTCAAGAAAAATGGCTATTACGACGAGGCCGCTCTGGAAAAACTGAACTGGAGCCTGCGCGACTGGCGGATTGACGAACCGACAAAAATGGATCCTCGGCTGTTTGATATTCTCTGGGAAGTTTACCGCGAATCAGGCTCATCCGAAACGATCCATGTGCTTTCGGCCTATCGCTCACCGCAGACCAATGCCATGCTGCGGCGACGTTCGCATCAGGTGGCCAAGCACTCCCAGCACATGCTTGGCAAGGCGATGGATTTTTTCCTTCCCGATATGACTATGTCCAAAATTCGGGAAATCGGACTTCGCCTGCAACGCGGCGGCGTTGGCTATTATCCCAATGCCAATACAATATTTGTTCATCTTGATGCCGGCGGCGTGCGCTACTGGCCGCGCATGACCCGTGAGCAGTTGGCGCGGGTGTTTCCGGACGGCAAAACCGTGTTGATTCCCACCGATGGCCAGCCTATGCCCGGATATCAGGAGGCGCTGGCCGAGATTGAGGCGCGTGGCGGCACGGCGGTAGCCGCAGCGCCGGAGCGTCCGGCAAAGGGCCTGTTCGCCTGGCTGTTTGGCGGCGGCAATACGAATGCCGAAGAGGAAGAGGATTCCGCGCCCGATACAGCACCGGCTAAAGTTGGCACGGCCGTGGCCAAAGCGGACATCACGAATGGCGAGGATACGGACGCAGCCCCTCAGGTACGCACCATCAAGCCCAGTGTGAAAACAGAACAAAAGCCGGTGGTTGTGGCCAGTCTTGACGCCAAAAGCCGCACGGATGCCGAGAGCGAACCCGCGACCAAACCCGCATTTGCCACCCTTGTTTCAACCCCTCTGCCCCCCTCACGTCCGGCAGGCTTGCAGCAATTTGCTTTGAATGGCCCCCTGCCCCCGACCAGACCGGTGGAGCTTGCGGCTCTGGCCCGCGCCAAACCAGACAAAATTTCCCAGTTGCTGGCCAAAGCGGATCTGCCGCTGGCCGCATCGGCAAAAGCCGCCTCAAAACAGGACGACAATCTGAGCAAATCCGGCCCCGTGCTTGCCTATGCTGCGCCTGACACAACAGCCACGGCAACACTGGCGCCCCACGCCCCGCCGCAGCCCAGACCCGCCCCTGTGCGTGCGCTGATTGATGCCAAACCGGAACTTGTGGCCGCCCAGTTAAACCGCGCGACCCTGCAAAGCAAAAGCACCTCACATCCAGCTGGCACCGGCACAGAAGGCATTGCTCCGGCCACCGGACTGCGCCAGATCGCCTTGCGCCAGACTCCGGTGACCGAGGAGGACACCACAGCCACAACGCATAAGCGCATTGTCTCCCGCTTCACGCTGGCCTCTGCGGTTCCGCTTACAACCGGACATTTCAGCGGCTCTGCCGTGAAGGCCCTGACCGCAGAGGACGGCTTCCGGCAGATTGAAATTGCCAGCAATTAGGCCCATTCAGATTTAAGGCAAAGCTGGCGTGCGCGGCCCTGCTTCCCGCCCTGCGGGGCGAGAGTGCTGATTTGCTCTAGAGTACGTTGTCTTTAAACGGAAACGGCTTCCTCTCCCCGCGTCCGGGGAGAGGGTTGGGGTGAGGGGCATTTGATATCCCAAGCCCCTCATCCTGTCCTTCTCCCAGTTGATCCTTCGAGACGGCCTGCGGCCTCCTCAGGATGACGGGAAGAAGGGACGCTCACGGTGCGTTTGCACCTCAAAACAACAGTCCCTCAAGCGATATTTCTATTAGTTTACCGAGAAATCGCAGGCTTATATATCCTGCCCTTCGACATCAAGGATGAGTTGCCGGATCTTCGTATCCAGTTGCGGCCAGTGCGGGCACAGGAAGAGCGCACGCTGATAGGCTTTGAGAGCCTCCGACTTCTTGCCCTGCTGCATGAAAATCATACCTTCGCCCACAAGAGCATCAAAATGACGCGGCTCAAGCCGCAGCGCGCGGTCAAAATCGGCCAATGCGCCCGTGTCATTCCCCAGCAGGGCGCGAAGGGTCGCGCGGCTGTTCCACACTTCAGCCCAGTCCGGAGCCAGTTTGACCAGATGATTGAGAAGATTGAGCGCGACCGTGTAATTTTGGGCCTGCAAGGCCGACTGCACACGGCTCATCAGCAGATTCAGCGTATCGCCATCACCGCGCCGCCAGAGGGCTTCAATGGATTGTCGCAAAATCGCGGCATCTTCGTCGGTCGAAACCTGCCCCATACGGCTGAACAGCCGGTCAAGCTCGCCTTCCGACGCCGCACATGCCAAAGGCGGCATCAACAGCATCGGCACAATACAGAGGATCAGCGTCCAAAATCGCATGATCAAAGATTAGGTCTGCGGACATGCAGCGTCAAGCCTGTGACCGGGTGCTGCGCCATCAGCGTGACATAAAACCATTATGACATAAAAAAGGGTGCCCAAGGCACCCTTTGATAAGGTTTACAGGCCCGTCAATTAACCCTGGCGCGCCTTATAGCGTTTCTGGGTCTTGTTGATGATGTAGACACGACCACGGCGACGCACCAGCTGGTTGTCACGGTGACGCAGACGCAAAGATTTCAGAGAGTTACGGACTTTCATAATCGACCTCGGATTGCACCATATGACAGGATCAACCCGCCAAAATTCATTGTTACGCCGCATCAACCTTTCAGCGACAGGGCATGGATAAGAGCGTCGTTAATACCCATGGAATCGCTGTCCGTCAACCTCTATTGCGCCAGAACTTGCAGTTCCCGCGCAAAAAACTGGCTCAGCACCCATGTTTATCCGGCGCTGGAGATACGCTCGACAATGGCACCGCAGGCCCCGAGCTTTTCCTCAAGCCGTTCAAAGCCACGGTCAAGATGATAGACCCGATTGACCATCGTATCGCCTTCGGCGGCCAGCGCGGCTATCACCAGCGAAACAGAGGCGCGCAAATCCGTGGCCATCACAGGGGCACCGGTCAGCTTGCTCACGCCGGTGACAATGGCCGCATCGCCATCCAGCTTGATATGGGCACCCAGACGGGCCAGCTCCTGCACATGCATAAAACGGTTTTCAAAAATTGTTTCAGTTATGCGCGACGTGCCATTGGCTTTGGTCATGAGCGCCATAAACTGCGCCTGCAAATCGGTGGGAAAACCGGGAAAGGGCTGTGTTGTCACATCCACGGCTTTGATATGGCCGCCGTTGCGCTGCACCCGCACGCCGCTGGCCTCCGACGTGACGGTGGCACCCGTCTGCTCCAGAGTCTGGAAGGCATTGTCCAGCAGGTCGCGGCGCGCGCCCTCCAGCAGCACATTGCCGCCGGTCATGGCCACGGCCATGGCATAGGTGCCGGTTTCGATCCGGTCGGGAAGAACCGAATGCACAGCCCCGTGCAGCCCGGTGACACCTTCGATTTCAATGGTGGTCTGTCCGGCCCCACGGATTTTCGCGCCCATCTTGTTCAGGCAATCCGCCAGATCGACCACTTCCGGCTCGCGGGCGGCATTGTGCAGAACCGTTGTGCCTCTGGCCAGAGAGGCCGCCATCAGCGCGGTATGGGTGCCGCCCACCGTCACCTTGTCAAAGGTGATGTCCGCAGCACGCAGCCCCGATCTGGCCTCGGCCAGTACATAGCCCGCTTCAATATCGACGCTGGCCCCCAGCTTTTCCAGCACCATCAGCAGCAGGTCAACCGGACGTGTGCCAATGGCACAACCGCCGGGCAGAGACACTTTGGCCTGCCCCATACGCGCCAGCAAGGGCGCCACCACCCAGAAACTCGCCCGCATTTTCGACACCAAATCATAAGGGGCGGTGGTGTCGGCAATGTGCCGGGCTGAAAGGTGCATGGTCTGGCCGGTGGTCATATGTTCGCCAGGCCGTTTGCCATTGATGGATGTATCAACGCCGTGATTGCTCAATATGCGCATCAGCAGATTGACATCGGCCAGACGCGGCACATTTTCCAACGTGAGGGTGTCCTCGCTCAGCAGGCTGGCGATCATCAGCGGCAGGGCGGCATTTTTAGCGCCCGAAATCGGAATGGTTCCGTTCAGGGTCTGGCCGCCGCGAATACGAATTTTATCCATAGAACCTCCGGAAGACGCTGACGTCTCCTCGTTAAATGATGTCCGGTGACGGATGAGCAGCACCGGCCTTCGGGTCTGCATCGGCTGAACCGGACGTGTTCCGGCCCCGCAGCTGCGCTTTCCGGCGTTTCAGATTTTCGCGCAGCGCCTGTGCCAGACGTTGTTCACGGCGGGCATGTGCCGCCGCCCGCCGGGCTTCAGCCTCAGGAGACACAGTGTCTTTCTGAACGGTCATGCTGAAAATCTATCTTTCATGACTGCACATTGCCTCGTATATATATGCCTGTTGGTCGTTCTGATGTTAAGGCTGGATCAGCCCCGCACATATTCGCCGCTTATCCTGACGAAGATGTCACCTGAAACGAGTCAATCCTTATCCTGAATGTTTATCATCGGCTTTTAGGCTGTTTCGGCAAGAACAGCAAGATTTTCGCAGCAAGATTTAGAGTTTGTCCAAAACCGGAAACAGGATGGGTTTCAGGGCCTCAGCGCATCCGTATCTTCAATGTGATATCCGGCAAGAGTGACCGATGTCGCAAAAATACGTTCGATGGCATGTTCGAGCGCACCATCCTTTACGCCCTGTTCGTGCAAAAACCGTGACGAAAGTCGCAGATCGCGCAGCTTGTCAAACGCGCGTGTGCGCACCCAGAACATCGTGCCCTCAAAAAAATCAGGCTCAACCCTTTCAGGGTTTCCACCCAGTTCACGGATGATATTTTGCATATTGAACCGGTTATGACGCCAGAACATGCTCAGTGTTTTGGAGCCGCGCAGGCGAAACACCCGCGAACCGATCATGCCCAGAGTTGTGTCAGCCGCAAAACGCTGAAGAATGGTCGTAATGGCCTCAGGCGCAACGAGCAAATCAAAAAACATGCGGCGGCGGCAGATGTCCCCCAGATTGCCGGACGGATCATTGGCGCGGGATCTTTTGCTGTGAATTTTGCAGATATAATCATATCGGGCCAGTGTTCCGTCCTCCAGCAGGACCAGAAAGGGCCGGACATCGCGCCCGCGATTTTCAACAATCCGAATGATGGCGGACGGAATGTCGGACAAAATCTCAGCCGTCAGCGCCTCGCGTTCCGGCGGCAGGGTGATGATGAGGTCATGCTGATAGGGAAGAGCCTTCAGCATCACCGCAATCTCAGGCCATGTTTCCACATAATAAATATGGATGACAATGGCGATTCGCACCGGCAAAGGGGCGGGATGGGTGCAGGGGGGCAAAACCACAGCATCAGGCCCCCAGCCGATCAGCAATTCGGGATGCAAAAGCGCAGTGGCGCTGTCCGGCCGCGTGCCGGTGCGCCCCAGCAGTTTATTTGTTTCAAAGGATAAGTTCCGCGTGGCCTTGGGGCTGTCCAGCAAAAGCCTGAACCCGTCAAATCGCAGATATTTCTTCCGTTTGAAGGTCAGGCGGCTGCGGATAAATGTCTTGAACGAAGCCCATGGATCCAGAGCTTCAATGAGCAGATCGTCTGACCCTATGCGCAGCGGCACAGCCCGCACACAGGGCGGGATGAGCCAGCTCGCCTGATCGCCGTTGGGCAGATACACAGGCCTTTCATCAGTGCCACACTTGTAATTGAGACGCAAAACAGGCTGGGTTTTGGCATCTCTGGCCGAGGTCAGCCGATAAGCCCTGAAACAAGTTATTTTGTGCCAGTTTAAGGCTTTTGCTTTCAGGGCCTTGGAGAGTGCAGCATCTGCCATTCGTATCATTTACCATTTATAGACCGAAGGCCGCTCGGCAGCCTTCCTTTTCAACCCCAACCTGCGGCTTCTGACCGCACAAAAGCAATACGCATCATATTGGTGGCGCCGGGTGTGCCAAAGGGAACACCAGCCACGATGATAACGCGGTCTCCCTCTTTGGCAAAGCCCTCACGGCTGGCAAATTTGCAGGCACGTTTGGCCATATCATCCACATCATGCGCATCTTTGGTCACGACGGCATGAACACCCCAGACGAGACAGAGGCGGCGGGCGGCATCGCGGTTTGGTGTCAGGGCCAGCACGGGCGGCTGTGGCCGCTCGCGCGCCAGACGAAACACGGTGGAGCCGGAGGCTGTCCAGGCCACAATGGCTTTGAGGTCGAGCGTTTCGGCCACATCCCGCGCACCGGCCGCAATCGCATCCGCGCCGGTGGCTTCCGGCTCCGTGCGCTGCGCGGTGATCACTGTGCGGTAAATGGAGTCGCGCTCCACCTCCTCGGCAATGCGGTTCATGGTTTCAACGGCTTCCACCGGAAACTGGCCGGAAGCACTTTCAGCGGAGAGCATCACAGCATCCGCCCCCTCAAACACGGCAGTGGCCACATCGGAGACCTCCGCGCGGGTGGGCACGGGGGAGCTGATCATCGATTCCAGCATTTGTGTCGCCACAACCACCGGCTTGCCTAGGCGGCGCGCCATACGGGTGATGCGCTTTTGCAGGCCGGGCACTTTTTCCAGCGGCATTTCCACGCCAAGGTCGCCGCGCGCCACCATCAGCGCGTCTGAAATTTCCATAATTTCGGCAAGGCGGGCAATGGCCTGCGGTTTTTCGATCTTGGCCAGCACCAATGCGCGGCCTCGGGCGATTTTCTTGACCTCGGCCACATCCTCGGGACGCTGCACAAAGGACACGGCAATCCAATCGACACCCTCGTTCAGGGCGGCATCAAGGTCAGAACGATCCTTGGCGGTCATAGCCGACATGGGGATGGTGGTGTCGGGCAGGCTGACACCCTTCTTGTTGGATACACGGCCCGGCACCGTCACGCGCAATTCGGCGCGCCCCTCGCTGACAGAGGTCACATGCAGGGACACTTTGCCATCATCAATGAGAACAATATGCCCGGGCTCCAGCGCCTTGAGAATTTCCGGATGCGGCAGATAAACGCGGGTGGAATCTCCGGGTGTCGGGTCCGAATCAAAGACAAAAGTTGCGCCCTTCTCAAGGGTGAGGCCGCCCTCGGCAAAGGTGCCGACACGCAGCTTCGGCCCCTGCAAATCAACCAGAATACCGATAGGCCGGTTATATTCCTCTTCCAGCGAGCGGATCATGCGGATGCGTTCGCGCATTCCGTCATGGCTGGCATGGCTCATGTTGATGCGGAACACATCCACCCCCGCAACAAACAATTTGGCGAGCACCTCGCGTGTATCCGAAGCCGGCCCAAGTGTAGCGACAATTTTACAGCGGCGAAGGCGTTTCATGGGTTCGTCCTTTAGTCTAATAAACTTTTGTTATTGTCCGCTAATCGGCTTTGAGGGATCGGTCAACTGCACGGTCCAGTTTTTTGCATCTTTACCGGTATCAATCTCAAAAAATCCGGTGCGGTCATGTCCATTGGCATAGCAATCCTTGCGGCCCTCGATTTTGAATTCGCGGTCGGAGGTGCACATAAAGGTTTTGCCCTTCCATTCACCGCCGCGCTCATCCATTGCATAGACATAATAAAACTGTTCGGCCAGCGGCCCGCGCAGCAGGGCCTCGCATACACCCGGCTTGAGATTCCACCAGCCTTCCGAAATCCATTTATCCTGATCAAGATAGGCCAGCGCCACAGAAATGCGGTTGGAAGAATTGTTGCAGATGCGAAAATCCGCCCATGCCGACTGGGTCATTGCGCACAGCGCAACACAGGCGCCAGCCAGCAGCGCCGCCAATGGGCCTGGCCGTAGCCGTTGCGCGGGTTCAAACCGTTTCATAGCAATATCCATAATCATGCACGTCTGTCTTATAAAAGCACTGTTGGATCTGCGGCTTATTCTGTCAACGCATATTCTGAAAGGCCTTTTGGGACAGAAATCCGGTCTTTGCGTGGTTTGGCCACCCAGATTCCCAGCAAGATACACAAGCCACCCAATATTTGTATGACAGCAAGACTTTCGCCCAAAATCAGCCAGCTCAGCGCCGCAGCCGCCACCGCCTCAAGAAAAATCACCAGCGACGAAAACACGGCCGGCAGTCGCCCCAGCGAAAAAGACAACAGCCCCTGCCCGCCCGCATGGCTCAGCCAGGCCAGCCCGAACATCGCAGCCCAGCCGGACACAGAATGGGGCAGCATATGCCCCTCCCAGAAATAGGCCGGAAAAAACAGCAATACCGCACTGATGAGCGTGACCTCCAATGTGATACGCGCCGCCGAACCATTGCGCCGCGCGGCCTCAATGCACAGAAAATACGCCCCGAAAAACACACCGGTCAGCGCGCCATTGGCATCGCCCAACAGATGTTGGGGATTGATCGAAAGCGTCTGCCACACCAGCGCCGCCCCGCCCGCCAGACATAATGCCAGCCCCAGCAGCATATTGCTCTGCACCTTGCTGCGCCAGAGCACAAAGCCGATCACCACCACCCAAACAGGCGCGGAGGTCGCAAAAAATGTGGCATTGGCCACGCTGGTCTGACTGACCGACAAGTGCCAGAAAAACAAATCCCCGGCAAACACAACACCAGCCAGAACAGAAGTTCGCGGCAGGCGGCGCACAGGCCCCTGCCCGCGCTCATGCAGCTTGACCCATATCCACAACACGGGAATCGCCAGAGCCACACGCCAGAACGCACCGGCAAAGGGGCCGACATCCGCAAGACGCTGTATTATGGGCGAACAGGCCATAGCCATTGCGCCGAGAATCACGGCCAGCACGGCAGTGGGGTCATTTGCTTTTTGAGTTGTCACGAGGATCTTTCAGAGCTTAATTGTTCAGTATGATTGCGTCATAAGCGATTTGTCATCGCGCGTCACCCCTGGGATGAGGACTGTAGAGTGGACGGGCCAAATTATGAACTTGTGGCAGGACGGGACAATGCGCGTCTTTTGCTGATTTGCGATCATGCCAGCAACCGGATTCCTGCGGATTATGGCACGCTTGGGCTGCAGAAGGATCAGTTTGCGCGCCATATTGCCTATGACATTGGCGCCCGCAATGTGACATTACGACTGGCGCAGGCCCTTGGTGCCCCTGCCGTGCTCTCCACCTTCTCGCGCCTGCTGATTGACCCCAATCGCGGCGCGGATGACCCGACGCTGGTGATGCGCATTTCTGATGGGGCGATTGTGCCCGGCAATGCCCGCATCGATGCCGCTGAGGTTGAACATCGCCGCCGCACCTATTGGCAGCCCTATCGCATGGCCATTGCCAGCACCATTGCAGCCATGCTTGAGAAAGGCATCGTTCCGGTGATTGTTTCGGTGCATTCCTTCACGCCTATATGGAAAGGCGTTGCACGCCCGTGGGATATTGGCATTTTGTGGGATAAGGACCCGCGACTGGCCGTGCCGGTGATGGATCAGCTGCATGGGCAGGGATTGCGGGTGGGCAATAACGAACCCTATGATGGCGCCCTCAAAGGGGACACCCTCTATGACCTTGCCACATTGCGTGGGCTGGCCAATCTTCTGGTGGAATTCAGGCAGGATTTAGTGGCCGATGACGAAGGCGCCGAGCGCTGGACGCAAATATTTTTGCGCGCATTGCAACCTGCCCTGCAGACACCGGAACTGTCGGTTCAGAGGTTTTACGGCTCGCGCGCCACGGGTTCGTGAGGATGTTGCGCGATTTTACTTGACCGGAAGGCGCTGTCGTCGCATCCCTCACCCCCACATTCACTCAAGATAAATGACGAGAACAACCATGAAAGATATAGCGGATACGGGCGTCGCCGCCGAAGAGCTGAAACAATTTGTCGAGCGGGTGGAGCGTCTCGAAGAAGAAAAAAAGGCCATAGCCGACGATATCAAGGAAGTTTATGCCGAAATGAAGGGCCGCGGCTATGACACCAAGGTGGTGCGCAAGGTGGTGGCCATCCGCAAGCAGGACCATGCTGAGCGGCAGGAGCAGGAGGCCATTCTCGACCTCTATCTCAATGCACTGGGCATTGTTTAAAACCCTTTATAGTGTCGTGAGTCAGAGCGCGGCTTCCTGCCTCTGCGGCGGGTTTGGCTTTTGGGGAAGAAGGCCGCTTGCTCCCATAGCGCAGGCCCCGGCATGGCAGCAGCCTGCCGGGCCTCAGGGCTCAAACAAAGTTTCTGCGAATTTCAGCAGGCGAACACTTGCGCAATCCCCACACCTGTGGCAGAACCCGCCTCACAAGATCAGCTGCGGTAGCTCAGTGGTAGAGCACACCATTGGTAATGGTGAGGTCGCGAGTTCAATCCTCGCTCGCAGCACCAGTCTTTTCAAAGACTTACGTGATTTTTAAGGTTGCAGAGTAGCATAGCATGACACTATGCTACTTTTCGCGCCGTTCTCATCAACATTCCTGCGGCCATATCGGAGTGCTCATTGATGGCACGGAAGGCAAGGACAGAGACACAAGCTGTGGATAAGTTCCGCACCACACCCATCAAGGACACCATCACCCATGTGCGCGGCCTGCACAAATCAGCCATCATCTATAAATGCGCGGCCAGCAGCTATTGGCAGTTCAGGGTCTTCCACGATGGCGCACAGCGCAAGCGCAGCACGAAGCTGGAAGACAAGGCGGAAGCGCTCAAGCAGGCCAAGCTGATCCACGGCCAGATGCTGCTCGACAACGGCAGCGGGATCGGCAGCGCGGCCAAGACAAAGTCCAAGGCCAACGCGCTTGAGAGCGTTGCTGAGAGCCTGTTCGCCAAGCAGGAGGTGATGATCGCGCAGGACGAACTGGCCAAGGGCAAGAACAGGAACGAGCGCTACACGTTCCAACGCCACATCCTGCCTTTCTTCAAGAACCATGACATCAAGAAGATCGATGCAGACGCTCTGGACGCGTTCAAGATGCACTTGGCCAAGCAGGGATATGCCAAGACGACGCAGTCAAACTATCTCGCGCTGATGAGCAAGCTGCTCAAGGAAGCGGCCAAGAAGCATCACATCCAGTTCCTGCCCATCATGCCACGCGTGCGCACCGAAGACACACCGCGCGGTTATTTCGACAGCAACCAATACACCAAGCTGTGGCAGACGGCGAAATCCAACGAGGGCAAGATATACGAGTTCAGGACCAAGGCGGGCGTGGTGTATCGCAGGACGACAATAACGCGGGAATGCTACGAGCTGATCATGTTCATGCGCAACACCTTCACGCGCCCGAGCGACATCCCCGTGATCAAGCATCGACATGTGTATCACGTGCAGCGCGGCGACCTGCGGTTGATCGAGCTGCGCCACCCGACAACCAAGATGCACAACGGCAACATGGCGAGCACGCCTCAGGCCGTGGAGCACTATCGCAGGATATGCGAGGCGCGGGTCAAGGTGGGCCGTGGCAAGCCCGATGATTACGTGTTCATGCCCGAGATGGCCAACAGAGCCAGCGCGCTTAAGGAATTGGCGCGACAGTTCACAGCGGTGTTGCGCTTGGCAGGGCTCAAGACCGACGAAGACGGCAAGGACAGGACGATGTATAGCCTGCGCCACACCGCGATCACGGTGGCGGTCAAGGACGGCATGGAAATCGACAAGATCGCGGCCAACTGTCGCACCAGCCCAGACATGATATGGCGCTTCTATGGCTCACACGTCAAAGGTGCGCTGGACATGGGCCATGCGATGGCCAGCAACATGCGCGAGAAGGCCGCGCGGGGCGCTGCGCGATTGGCCCGCAAGGCCGATGCCAAGGCAGCTACGGCTAAACGCGAGCGTGGTGAGCAAGCTGAGGCTGTTGATGGCGGCGCTGGGTTAGTCAAGAACCGTGACAAGGCTCTAAGCAAGGATAAGGCTATCAGATGAAAATTCTATCACATTTCATTTCGGCCAATCTATATTCTTGCGCTTATATTGAACCTGATAGTTGAAATCTCGACTTTTATCGTAGTTTTTAACCTCCTCAAGGGTGTCGTATTCCGCCAAAGCTTCGCCTATTATTTCACCATCAAGCCTTTTCCTATAAATTTTATATGGTTTCGTTGGCTCACCCTCAATTTCACCAACGTATATTTTCTTGGACATGACAACCACCTGTTGCTATTGCAGAGGAAATTAACATAGCAAACATTGGCATATAATCGAAATGTTAAAGCTACATGCTCACAGGAAGTGATAACTCATAGGACTGTACAAGCTGAAATGAGCTCAATAGCAACCAGCAATCGATTGCTATGGACGCAAATTTAGCAGTGAGTTGTGGCATGGTCGGCAATCAGTACCAATCAAGCTTGCGGGCAATGATGACTGTTGAAACGTTCATAAGCTGCCCATGCATCATGCCTATCGCGCATTTAATCCTGAGCGCCGTTATGGTGCATTCGCAGTCAGTACTCGCTGGGCAACATGATGACATCGTCCGTGAAATAAAGCTTGAAACCCGGCGCTGGAAAGTCGGTGTATTCGATAGCTTTCTCGAACAGCACGTGATCGTTACCATCATCACAGCGTAAGACGGCACTCGATCCCTTAACGATCAGCGTCCATGCTTGGAACTGCTCGCATTTCAATCTTGCCAGCATCTTCTGTGCAATGACGATCTCATCCAGCAGCCAATATGCACCCGCGCGTTCTGCGAGAAATTGAACGCCTTCCGTGAACAATATGTCCCTGTCGAGCGCATGCCGATACCATCTCAGCGTGCCAATGAAGTGATCGATTTCCTCAAGCTTGAATTCCGCGTGCATGCCCATGTGTTCGCTCCGTGCATGAAGTGTTGCTGCACGTAACGAGCTACAGTCTGATCGCGGGCAATTCCTACCAGAAATGGTGTGTGGCGCTTATGCACATATAGGTGCATAGGGAGTGCAACTAGGCCAGCTCCACTGCTGCCCGCATCTGATTGTCATTGACGTCGATATAGCGCTGGGTTGTGGCAATGTTGGCATGTGATGCCAGCTCAGCAAGCACGCGCACACCAACGCCCTTGGCGGCCAAGTTCGTTATAAACGTCCTGCGCCCGCTATGGCTGCTCGCGCCTTCAAGCCCGCAAGCTGAATATATGTCGAGCAGCAGCTGGCACATTGTGTTGGCACTGAAAGCCGTGCCTTTCTGGGACTGGAACAGTGCAGCACAGCACGAGCGCAGCTGTGCATGCTTGAGATAAAGCTCAAGCTCCTTACGCAGCTTGCTGCCAAGAAACACGCGCCGCGACTTGCGCCCTTTCGTCTGCGCTGGCAACAGCACGAACTCCTCAACGACAGCACCATTCATGTTGCGCACATTGTCGATAGTGAGCGCCGCAATCTCCTTGGCTCTCAAGCCTGCGAGATAGCTGACCATAACGATTGCTCTGTCACGTGCTGCATGCCTGCGTGTTGCGCAATGTGCCAGCACCATCTTCAGCTGCTTCTCGTTCAGCGTCATCGCCTGTTTCATCAGCCTGCTCCATAATGTCATGTTATGTTGCAGATGATGTTAAATTCAGCGGTTATCGTTTCCTACCGAATTCAGGGATGACCCTCATAGCTAATGATTTCAGTTGCTTAGGCTCATAATGTCAGCTTCTAGCAATTCTATGACATTATACAAAATATATGTAATTGCTGAAAAAATACAAATTTCAATAGTCTTAATGCCCATACAGTAGACACAAAACAAAAAATGATTGCCATTGGAGCCAACCTTGATAATCTGAATTAAACATTCAAGGAGCTATTATGAAAATTGGTGACATCTACAGTCATAAAGGTGGCTTAGAATACATAACACAAAACCACCCAAAGGAGCTAACTGAAGTAAAAGACTCAATTATATCTGTGATAGCTGCGGACTGCTTAAGAAAACCGTCGTTAGAGAAAACCAAGCCTCCATTACTATTCTCTCCCGAAGAGCTGAACAAATGCCTAAAAACATATTTATCTTCTCGAAATTGGACAAAAGAGAAGCCTGAAAGCAAAAAAGGATTTGAAGAACCCAGAATTTACTTAGAGGGTGGTAGAGAATTTAGAGAAATGGATGGAATAAAAAATAAAGTTGGTCTGGAGATACAATTCGGAAAATATGCATTTATGGGTTATGATATTTTTTCGAAAATGCCAATATTCAAAAAGCATGGTTTAATCGATTGCGGTATTGAAGTCGTCGCAATGCACACGCTGATTCCTAATATGTCGACTGGAGTAAGTTCATTTACGCAAATTGTAATGGATATGAAAGCTAGAGGCGTGGCTGATTTAGATATACCAACGATTATTATAGGAATTGATTGCACTGAAACTGAATGGCAACAAATTGAAAATAAAAGAAGACAGTACAAGCTCAATCCAAAAGAGCTTATAGATTCAGGTCACGTAATGGGTAGAAAAAATGGATCAATGCCTGGCCCGAAGTAGTACCTAATCCCATTCTATTGGCCTCTGCGAGACTTTTTCATTACCTGTCGGCTTGTGTACGGGCTTGCCTAATTGCCTATACGGCAAAATACCATTCTCGAACTGGGTAACCCTTGTCTTTGCGATATCAATATAACTGATTTCTTTTTCGCATCCAACAGCACGCCTATTAAGTTTCAAAGCAGCTAACATTGCGGAGCCAACGCCAGAAAACGGATCAAGCACTAGATCGTTCTCATCTGTAAAGGCAAGCACGCAACGCTCCACTAGTTCAATAGGGAATTGACAAGGATGCAAAGTCTTTTCAGGATGATTTGCCTTCACATTAGGTATATCCCAAAGTAAGTTTTCCCAATCTTTAACCAATATTTTCCAAATATCGGACGGATTTTTACCTAAAGGATTACCAGAAGGCTTTCCGTAGTTTATACCCGGTTTGTAATTTCTTTTACCTGGATATTTAGATGGTACTCGAATGGGGTCTAAATTAAATGTATAATTATTACCTTTAGTAAACCATAACAGCACTTCATATCTGCCAGATAGTCTTTTTGTAGCATGTAGACCATGATCGAAGTGCCATATAACACGGTTTCTAAGTTTAAGTCCACGGGACTTAAAATAAGGATAATATAACATATCGAGGGGAACAACCTCGCCATCATCTACATAGTTTCCTACCTGCCAACAAAGCGAACCGCCATCGGCTAAAACACGAATAATCTCATCAACAACTGGCTTAATAGTTTCAAAATATTCATCTAATGATTTATTAGTCTCATAAGCTTTATTTAAGTTATATGGGGGTGATGTTATTACAAGTTTAACTGATCCATCTGGTAATTCTGAGAGAGTTTCTGACGCATCTCCGAGTAAAAAGACTGCATTCGAACTAACATCATAATGATCAGTCACTTTCAAATCACTATTTTTGCCAACGAACAACGTCTGCTCTTCAAATTTTTGCATTGTCACTAAATTTTCTTTCTCAAAAATCAAGGTAAGTCATAATAAATCCTTAAATGCGGAAATGCAAAGGACTTCGTTAAAAATCACAGAATACAATTATCATGATTCGGCCACAAAAAATTACTCGAACCAGACAACTCTCATTTCACCCTCGGGAAATCACCACGTGCGGCGAACTCGATCAATCTACCAGCTGCATTGTGCAGACGCTGCAATGTTAAGGTCATGATCCTGCGCTTGTGCTTGATAGTTTCAGCGTCATCAGCAGGCTCGCTGGTAAACTGAGGCCATTTTCCTAAGCGCTCACCCGTCTGCCACCATTCTTCAGCTGCACCTTTCCTCGCACGCCACAGCTCCAGCATGATTATGATCGAACTCATCCTTAACCGTTGGTCTGGATAGAGTGTTCGGCGAGGTTGCTGAGCAGCCCTAATCTCAGCTGCTCTTAATTGTTGGACACGATCAATTTCCTCGCCAACCTGACGCATGATCTCCCTACGGTCTAAAGTAATCGGTATGCGCAGGTACAGATTGGGACGCGCCCTATCACGCCAGACCGTCATCTCATCACTGCTTGAGGTGTAGCGGAAGGTATCGGTCTGGACATCCTCAGGCCTCTCACTGACTTCATAGGCTTCAGCGACTGGCGCGCGAAACACTTGGTCGGCGAACAACAGTCGACCCGTATCATACCACCATTCGACGAAGCGAACGTTCAAATCGCCAAAGTCACGCGCCATGGATGCGAATGGCTCACCGCGCTCACCTCTTAATGCGGCAGCATAATCCTCGCTCTCTTTCAGGCATTCCCACCATAAAGCAAACAGGGTGTCTCCTGCAGTTAGCATCTCTTCTCGAAGCACAGGATTTCTCTTCGCGTGCTGCGAATTTCTATAATAATTCAATAGCTTATGGAAATCTTGGTATGTTTTAGCAATCATGGCATCCACACACTGAAACAATTTCGAAAAAAAATCAATCAACCCCGTTGACTTATCTGCTGCAATCGCCGATATAGCATCATAAGAAACAAACATATCTTATAAAAATCAAAAACAAACGTCATAAATGTTTCAATTCATGTGTGACTAGACAGATTGAGGTACGAAAAACCGCCAGCATCCAGACGATACGCAACATTAAAGAGCACAAGTGCCGCTAGCCTCACCAAGGTCACGAAAATTCAATCTGAACTGCACCAGCACGCCCCGCAGCGCATCAACTCTGCTGCTTACAACCGATAGAACCCAAGAAGGATCACGATCATGACGAATAAAACAGCGCCGAATTTGCAAAGTATCTCATATTAAAATTTTGTTATTTAATGATAAATCTAGAAATATTACGTGTATTTAACAATCAATAATCGTAAAAAATGGAGAAATCAAAATGGCTGACGCATACGGAACTATCATCATATGTGGCGATTACAAAGCCGACCTCGATCGTCTTGTTGATTGCATGAATGAGTATCAGTGGAGCAACGATGGATCAAAATTTTTACTCAGTGATGGCAAAATTTGGTTTGATTATTATGTTCAATATCCAACTGTGTTCCCCGATTATTCTGTGTTTTTTAATGAAGACGGGGACGAGATTGACGAACCTGACGAGGATACTGAATTCGTTGAAACCGAAGAACGCTACATTGGGTTGGAAGTGCTGGCTACCAATATTAGCAAGCACATCAGCGCAGGTTACATTGAATTGACTGCAGTTTCCTTCGAGAAAAACCGCGCCGCATTGTTCGAAACGCTCAAGATCAATGCCAATGGACATGCTGAGGCACGCCGCCAATGTCGCTCAATCTGGGGTGCTGAGACAGACGAAACGACCAGCTATAAAACACCCACTAAAGTGACAATTGCCACTCAAGCCGAACCGTAATGACGCGCGTTAGGCCTCGCCAAAGCCACGATTATTCAATCTGAACGACAACAAGCATGCCCAGCAGCGCGCCTAGTCCACACAGACTACAGACCATGCTTGCCGCAAATCAAGAATTGATGGCTGCGCTCCAGTCACCATGCTGCTCATCAATCGCTATATTGAACAATGCCGAGAAAGGACAATCAATAGATTACATCACCTAAATATTTCCTATAGCCAATATATGCATAACGATCACTTTCAAATATATTCAACGGAGAAACACATGAAACTCTCAGCATTGCTCGGCAGCTCATTCAGCATCCTCAATTTTCATTCCGAAAACACTTCCGATAACAAGAAAAATCCCAAGGATTTTCTTTCTACGTTGATCAACAACAGCTCAGCATACTTAGCAGACCCAAAATTTACTGTTGTGGACAAGAAGGGTGCCAGCAAACCTCCAATGCTCTGCTACAAGGTCAAAGGCGAATTCGCCACAGTCAAGCTGACTTATGCTCGTAAAGCTATCAAATTGGAAGATGAACAATCCGCTGTCACTATCATGAAAGCTGATCTGCCTCGGTTCTTGGAGCAGCTTAACAAAATCACATTGAATGGCATTTTCGATGATCAGCTTGAAGCTATCAGGGCTGAACGTGCGGCATCTCTTAAAAAGACATTGGCTGATAACAAGGACAAATCAAAAAACGTGCACTGACCTATCTGCCAGCCTGTGAAGCGTTGCTTTACAGGCTGGAAGGCGGCGGAAAGGTCAGCACCAAGGAATTGAAACGCGCCATAGGTGATCTGCACTGGCGCAATCATCAGCAATCTGTCGCATTCGCAAGCAGTGAGAAATCCACAGCAGCCAATGCCAGCTATCAAATGAGCCGCTACGTAAAACTACTGCGCATCGCTGATCTGCATGAAAGCTGGAACAGCCGCAAGAATAAGAAGACTGGCCGATATGTGGAGCCCAAGATGCAATCAGATAGCAAATACGAGGCTGCTCTGGAATGTCTGTGTGAAATTATAACAGCCAATCCAATGTTCGTCACATATCTCGACAGGCCGTTCGACCCTAATAATTACGGCTTTAACGATGATATCCATGCTGACAAAGAGCGGGTACCGCGCATCAAGTATCACAAGAAAAACATTGGATATGAATTCCTGCACCAACAGATACCAAAGCTTGACGATATCAAGATGGCAACGCTTAGGCACGCGATAGCTGAACCAGAAACAGAGATCGACGCGACTGACAATCTGATCAGCGAAGAGCAGATGGCGCAAATGAACGCACTCAGACGGCTGGTGCGGCGCTAAAATCATCGCAAATGAGATCAATCTCATGAAGTAAGAGCCAACGACACCATCATGCCGTTGGCGCTGAAGCAAATAGCTGCAACGAAAAGGAAGATTGAAATGGATAATCACATTTACGCCAGCGCATCCGAGATGCCCTATCAGAGCTTGTGCGATGCGGAAGCCAATCTTGAAACACTCATCAATAGCAGTGCTGCCTTGGAGGCGGCGAAGCTGTCGTTCGCTATCGCACGTGATGCAGCTAAGCATGGAAAGGTGAACTACGAGAGCACCGCGGTCAAGGCATGCGAGAGAACGTTCGAGGCATGCAGCATCAGGCTGGCCGAACACTCGCGTAAATGTGAGATCGTGCGCCAGATTGAGGAGAAGTTGGAGACACACTTCAAGCGCGCCGTCCTGAAACACATCAACGATCATCATCAATTCGCCGTCGGAAACACCAATTACAGCGGTGGGACGTCTTGCTTCGATGAGGCCGTGGCAGACGAGTATGGTTTCTGTGTCACTGGCTATGAAGACTATAGCGGGTACAGCTTCGATCTTTACGGTCGTGTCATTGGTCAGATCGCTGAATGCTTCAAAGGCATCAATTGGAGCGGTAACTACCGTATCACGGCTGACAAGGACGATAACGGTACATGCATGCTTTATCGCGATACTGGACCATTGCATGGGCTTTCCTTGGTCGGGCTCGTTGAAAACAGCTCAGTCGAACAGCTTGAAGCCGCCTATGTACAAGTCAATCAGCTGTGGGTTGAATGGCAGCTGAATGCTTAATCAGATGCGGATGACATGGATTAGCACATAGCTGCCATGCTGCGCATGACGCGATCAGCGAAGGCCTCGATCAACAGCAATCGCGTCATCTCAAATTTATCGATGGCAATGACCATCACACTCGATGCCCCGTCTCAAGCCCGCGCTTGGCTGTTCAATTGCCGACAGAGATGTCGAGAGCCAATACGCAACCTCCTTAAATTATGCCTTCAATTTAGAAATAGATAGGAAAAGCAACGATGGTACACAATGCCGTATATGAAGACTTCTTCGTCGATCAGACAGTTCCCCACACGGTAGCGCTGATATTGAGCGAATATATCAGTGAAGAAGCCTGCTGCGAAATCAAGGAAGCGCTCAATATCGCAACGCCAGCAAGCCATCTCTGTAGCGACAGTCACATTTATAGAGCATTGTCCAGCGTTATGGATATCCGTGAATACCCTTTCTTCATGCTGGACGATGACCACTACATACCTAAAGAACTGTGGTTCGTGGATTGCGCCAATGTGGATGATTTCAAGTGTGAGTATTTGATGCTGCGGTTTAAGCGGGGTGAAGAATTACTTGGAGCATATCGCTTCGATCGTGAACATCGCATCCGTGTAGGCGAGATGCGTGACTTGATATACGTACAGTATGAAGAATATATGCGAATTTCTAATATCCTTTACCCCGACATTGATGAATGTGAACAGAAAGTGACGCTGAAAAATCATGAGATTTACGAGCTCAAACTCAAACAAGAAGCCATTTATGATGAATTTGAACGCGTGTCAGTTCTCGCAACCGCATTGCTGGAAGACATCAGGCTGTGAAATGCTTGGAAAAGGTATCCAGTGACATCTGAGATCGAAGACATTATCCAGAGCAATGATCATGCCTTCGATCACAGACACCACTGGTTGGCTTCAACGAAATCAGAGCATCGAGGTGCTGTTTATCCATAGCAAGCTTCAACACGTCCAACCACGCCGTTGCTTGTAGCTATAGCTGCGCATCACTTCGTAAGCATAAGCCTGAAAGCCGCCAATGCCGCCGCATGTGCCGCGCGTTTCTGTTCTGGTGTGGTGAGCTGGGTAAAATCTATCGTCGTCATATAAATATTTATGCACGCGGTGTGTTCCCATGCACAGCACGCAATTGGAGCGAGAGAGATGCGGATATGGCAGCTGAAGGATGATGCACAGGCACGGGCCATTGCCGCACGTGAGAAGAGAATACAGAACGAGCGCAAGGCATTCGAGCTGCGACAGGCCCGCTTGCGTGTCCAGCAGACCCGCCAGCATTATCTCGATGCGCTAAAATGGCTCAATCTGCTGCTGAAGCGATCATAAACACCAATCATGGAAGTGGATTGAGTTCGATCTGGCTGAAATCACCAGCAGCATGCGCTCATGATCATCTTCGCCAATGCCGTGATGCAGCCCGCAACCAGAGCATGACCTGAGTGGAAACCACAACCGTCACTGCCTCGATCTCAGATGCGATGCGACCACAGGCTCAGCCAACGGTACATATCGCACACTGTGACTGCCAGCCTCACAATCATCGAAGTTATCGTGGTATCAATATCCAGAATTCATGTTGAGTAAATTGAACATCAGCGTGTTGAAATGATCCGTGTGCAGTCTCGCTGAACATGTGACCAGTGTGCGCATGTGTCGTATCTGATGCTGTTCTTGTTTATTGATGATCTTGATGAGTTGTTCTTGGTGTTGGTGTTGACTGAATTTAAGCAATGCTAAAGCTACGCTGTGCATCCCTGCACAACGCGCCAATGCGTTAAAGCTCTACATTGCCACATAGCCCCATGCCGCTTGGCAGCTATGGGGTCTTGTCCAGCTCTGCACCACATCGATGCAGGCTCATGTGTCCCTGTTCCCAATCCCAATTCAGCCCGCGCTGTCAGTGCCGCTGTGCTGCCTGTCCCAGCAATGCATCAACGGCACTGTTATCCACATCAACCTCGCCTTGGCCTGCGCCCTCGCCAATCTGCTTCAGAGAATAGGACAGATAATCGCCGCGCATCTCGTCGACATAGACGCCGAACGCCGCGAAATACCTGCCATGCTGGCCACAGACCTGCTGCCAGCATTGCGTCAGCCGTGCCTTAAACGCATCCGCATCAATCACCGTTCCCTGCGCATCACGCCATAGCTTCAAGCTCACATGCGCATGCCAGCCCACGCCATGCTTGTGTTCCAGCGTGATAAACCGCGGTAGTCTCAGCTTAAACCGCTTGTGAGCCGTGCCCAAGAAATGCCTGTCCAGCATTGCGAAGGCTATGCGCATGTTATGGCTGAGCAGCTGCTTGGCGACGGCGGCAGAGAGATGCGCTTGATGATGCGGCAGATGCAGGACGACGGCCAGATCGAAATCGCCGATGTTCTCATCGCACCATTTCCGCCACGCTCCCTTCTCGCGCGTCTTGCAAAAATCGTAAAAATTATCACGCATGATCAATGCCTTGCAGTCTAAAAAAACGTACCCGCACCCACTATGCCTAAAAACTGAAATCCAGCATCTGCGCGGCCTGCGGCGCGGAAATCGTCCATGTCACGGAACTTGCCTGGATAAATATGTGTAAAGGCGCGCGGTGCGCGTGCACGTGTATTTATGCGCGGCGGCGGGCGAATCACCTAAATTAAAATGGAGGGTCAGGGCATGATTGATGATGTGTTCAACGAGCTTAAACAGCTGGGCGCTGTGCACAGCAGCACGGATTTCAGCAGGGATTGGCTGGGCATGGAGGACAGCTATATGCGCGGCTTGCGCAACAAGCACAGGCAACCCAGCGCAAAGGTCATGGCACGATGCGCGGTCAAGCTGCGCAATGCCAGCACAGCCCTGAACCAGAGCAGCACGCCGCAGGTCAAGGCCGTGGGCAGGAAGTTGCAACAGATGGCGGAAAGCTGCATCGATGAGCTGTTGAATGCGAGCATCACATGCTGATCTCGGAACTCACCGCGCAAACGGCGGCCAATGCCAGCAAGACCAGCGCGCTCAAGCAGCAGGCCAAGCAGCTTAAGGTCAGCAGGGCGAAATTATCAGCGGACAAGGCACAGCAGCGCATGGTCAAAGCCCAGCAGCGCTTGCGATCTGTGCAGAGCACGACGCCGCGATAATTGAGCAATAGCTTATGAACCCATAGGTGCTTAACGGGTCGGCATGTAGAAACGGTCGGCCAGAGGCTCGCGATCATCGCAGCTGCATGATGGCCAAGATGAGCAGCGCATGGCTTAGACAGCATATTCATGCACACGGCGCTCACGCTGCAATTTACAGCGCCGTGCAGCGTCTGATCAGCAGTTACCAGCACCAAGAGCAGCGGACAGGGCGAAAAAGAAGCGCAGGCCGCATCTATAAGCAGCGCCCAGCATCACGATAATGGATCTGCGCTATCTGCGCTGCCAACGCCGTAGGAATGCCGCGCCGCTGACAGCAATGCCTGCGCATCTCATCGCTCAGCTCAGCCACGAGTGCGAGATTTAGCATAAGCTGTTATGCATCATTATGGCTCTTTCAAGCGCAAGAGCAACCAAATCTGGCACCATATGACGCCGACAATGGTTGCTGCGCGGATCATCTACCAACAGCCAAACTCACAGAAATCAGGTTGCTCGCTGCCGCGACTGATCCGCTTATTGCTGCACGTTGGAGCCGTGAGTGGACGACGAGGCGCAAAATCTCGCCAGCAGATTGTTGGCATTGCGGAAATGGGAACGAGCAAACTTGCCGTTCAACAGTTCCATGTTGGCGAGAGATGTAATGCTGTACGCATTGGCTGCGCAGGGCGATCAGCAATCGGCTGGTATCAAGCAATTCTATCTCACATTGGGCTACAGCGAGGATCATGCAGGCCAAATGATCAGGCAGCTCTGCTCAGAAGGCTGGCTGGTCGCTGAGCAGCATCCAACCGACAGGCGTTCAAAGATAATAAAACCATCAGACAAGCTGCTCTCAGTGTTCCAAAAGCTGCGCGAACAGATGCTTGGTCTAGTTGCTCATCGTGTCAACTGACAGCACTATGGCAGTATATGCTAAATCTGGAACTCGTGACGGGATGGCAGGCTGAGACAGATAATCAGCATCAATAGCGATCCAACAGACCACATTCCACGCCACACCATGCCATTATCGGTAGGAATTGCGATAAATCGAACAACAATAGCGGCTGAACGTGCAAGCAAGGAGTTGGATATGGCACATTTAGACGCATTGACCCTCGTGGCAAAGCCCGACTGGCGGCCCAAGACGGTGGTGGAACAGCGGCGGTTGAAACTCATCACCAAGCTGCAGGAACAGCTGCGCATGATCGAAGCTGAACTGGGCGGCAAGCGATACCAGCGGCTGAAATGGACAACAGACGTGGACGAGGACGGACAGCCCGTGCGCGTACAAATGCCAACGCGGCTTAAGGCGTGGTGGCTCAAGGATGGCGCAGGCGTGATCCTGTTCTCGCTGCGTTACGGTGCAAAGCCGATCGCGCTGAACAAGGATGGCAAGAGCGCCGTCGAGGTTGGCAAGCTGGAGCGATTGCCCGAGGTGATCACCATACTGATCAAGGCGGTGCAGGACGGTGAGCTTGATGCCCAGCTCAGCGCCATCAGCGCTGACAGGCCATTGCTGCCAAGAAAGGCCGCGAAGCCTGCGTCCAAGCGTTGACACGTGGCTATGCAACACGGCTGCCATGGTGCAATCTATGGCAGTGCGTGGGTGGCAGATTGATGCTTATTGGCGTGGTTTCTGATGCACTGAAAGGCCATTCAAGATATTGATTTACATCAGGTTTATCTCGACGCGCAATGGCAGAAACTATGCTACATAATTGGTATGCTACTCTAAACAATCACATATATAACAACAGCTTAATGAAATTCAGCGCAGTGTTGGTAATGGTGAGGTCGCGAGTTCAATCCTCGCTCGCAGCACCAGTCTAATCCATCATCATCATGATAGAATTGAAATATTAACCTGAAATATCAGGTCTCTGATTCGCGCTTCAGCCTAATCGCCTCAAGTTCGTCAGTGTGTGGGCATATTCCTGTGAAGCATAGGCCCGAATCGAACCCTTTTCAGGAGTAGACACTCACCAGACAAGGTTCCTAACCTGCGGCGCGCCAAAACCTGAATGTGTTTGCATCTGAAATTTACATTTTATTTTTATGCTGCCACAAAATTATGCTTCCCCAAGTGACGAATTTATAACAGTCTGATCGAAATTGCCCCTCACCAGAGGGCAATCTGACTTTATACTACCCGAACTATAAAACGGGCTGTATGTGATACGGGGGCGCGGCCAGCGTGCCGCAGACAACAGGGAGCTCACAAAATGAATATGCTCAAAAAATTAGGGTGCAGCGTCGCAGCTGTGATGCTGGCGTTGAACCTTGGCGTGGTGGCGCAGGCCAAGGACTATAAAACAGTGACCATTGCCATGGAAGGCGCCTATGAACCCTGGAACCTGACCGATCCTTCGGGCAAGATTGTGGGTTTCGAGGTGGATGTGGCCAATGACCTGTGCAAACGCATTCAGGCCGAGTGCAAGATCATCGCTCAGGACTGGGATGGCATGATTCCAGGTCTTCAGGCCGGTAAATTCGACGTGATCATGGACGGCATGTCCATCACCGAAGAACGCCTGAAAACCATCGATTTCTCCAAGCCTTATGCCTCAACCCCCGCGTCGCTGGTGGTCAATAAAACCGGCCCGCTGGCAAAATTGCCCGGCACCGGCACAACCATCAACCTGACCAAAAACCCGAAAGAGGGCGAGGCCGCCATTGCCGCACTGAAAGCCGCGCTGAAGGGCAAAACCATCGGCGTGCAGGTTTCGACCATTCACGCCACCTTTGCCGACACATATTTCAAGGATGTGGCGACAATCCGCGAATATAAAACCACAGACGAGCATGACGCCGACCTGATGGCTGGCCGTCTGGATGCCGTGCTGGCCGATACAACGGCGGAAATGCCGGTTCTGGCCAAGCCGGAAGCCAAAGACCTGATGTTTGCCGGCACACAATTCTCGGCAGGCCCGATTTTTGGCATGGGTGTGGGCATGGGTATCCGCAAGGACGATGCCGAACTGACCAAAAAATTCAACACCGCACTTGATGCCGCATTTGCCGATGGCACCATCAAAAAGCTGTCGCTGCAATGGTTTAAAATGGACACAGCGCCTTAAATCCGTTTGAGACTTGGGCCGGATGTTGCGCGCAGCACCCGGCCGCACCACAGAGCGGGGCAGGAAATACGGGCAGCGGGTATGAAACGGCAAGACCATGACATTTGTTGATCTTCTGGGCTTTGGCCCGAAGGGCTGGGGACTGGCCCTGCTGACCGGAGCTTTTCTGACCCTTATTGTGTCCATTGTCGCGCTGCTGATCGGTTCGGCCTTTGGCGCGCTGATCGCCTGGGCCAAACTGTCCAAATCTCTGGCCGCCAATATGGTGGGCGATGCTTACACCACCCTGTTTCGCGGGGTGCCGGAACTGCTGATCATTTATCTGTTTTATTTTGGCGGCTCCTCGGTTGTATCGGGGATTGCGCATGGGTTTGGGCTGAGCGGCTTTCATGATGTGCCGCCCTTTGTAGCCGGCGCGCTGGCCGTGGGATTGATTTCCGGTGCCTATCAGGGTGAGGTGTATCGGGGTGCCTATCTGGCGATTGCCAGAGGCGAAGTGGAAGCGGCCATTGCCGTGGGCATGAGCCGCGGGCTGATGTTCCGGCGTATTCTTGTGCCGCAGGTGCTACGCTTTGCGCTGCCGGGCCTTGGCAACACATGGCAGCTGACCCTGAAAGATTCCGCGCTGGTGTCTGTCACCGGCCTTGTTGACCTGATGCGCGAAAGCGCTATGGCCGCAGGCTCCACACATCGTTATATGACCTTTTATGTGGCCGCCGGTGCGCTCTATCTGGTGCTGACCAGCGTGTCGGGGGTGCTGTTCAATCTTGCCGAGGCCCGCGCCACGCGCGGCCTGCGCCGCAGTTAGGAGAGGATGATGGATTTTCCTTTTCTCTCAGCCACGATGCTGCGCCTGCTGGCGGTTTTGCCGCTGACACTGGAACTCTGGGCGCTCAGCATTCTGTTTGGCGGCATTCTGGCCCTTGGCCTGACATGGCTGCGCAGCCGCAAGGATAAGATATTGCCCAATCTGGCGCGGGCCTATGTTTTCGTGTTTCGCGGCACGCCCTTGCTGGTTCAGTTGTTTCTGATCTATTACGGGCTTGGCTCGATGAAAGAGGTGCAGCAGAGCTTTCTCTGGCCGTTTCTGCGTGAGCCGTTTTATTGTGCCGTTCTGGCCTTGGCGATGAACACGGCGGCCTATTCCAGCGAGATTTTTCGCGGCGCTCTGGCCGCTGTGCCCTATGGACAGATCGAAGCGGGCATTGCCTGCGGCATGTCACGCTGGATGCGGTTTCGCCGCATTGTTTTTCCCATAGCCTTGCGGCAGGCCTTGCCCGCCTATTCCACCGAAATTATTCTGATGACCAAGGCCACAGCTCTGGGCTCCTTGGTGACCCTGATGGAAGTGACCGGCATTGCGCAAAAAATCAAAAACGATACCTATCGGGCTCTGGAGGTTTATCTTTGCGCCGGGCTGATCTATCTCGTGCTGAATTTTGCCATTGCCCGGGCGATGGCCGCGCTGGAATATTATTTGTCGCCCCATCTGCGCGCCATTCCGGCCTCGCGCCAGAGTCCAAACCCTGCGATTGTATTATGATGCAACGCGGTGCCATTTTGCGGAGTTGTGATGATGAACCCGATCGCGCTTGACATTAAAAACATCCGCAAGACATTCGGGTCGCTGGAGGTGCTGAAAGGCATTTCCCTGACCGCGCATGAGGGTGATGTCATTTCCATTCTCGGTGCCTCCGGCTCGGGCAAAAGTACCTTTTTGCGCTGCATCAACCTGCTGGAGACCCCCGATTCCGGCGAGGTTGCGGTGTCGGGCGAAGTGATTGCCATGCGCAAGCGCAAGAATGGCGCTGCCGAACCGGCCAATATGCGGCAGGTGGAGCGCATCCGCGCGCAACTGGGCATGGTGTTTCAGAATTTTAACCTGTGGTCGCATCTCACCATTCTTGAAAATCTGATCGAAGCGCCCATCCATGTGCAAAAGCGCACCCGCGCCGAAGCCATGGAGGAAGCACTGGCCATGCTGGACAAGGTCGGTATTGCCGACAAGCGCGATTTTTATCCTGCGCATTTGTCCGGCGGGCAGCAGCAGCGCGCCGCCATTGCCCGCGCGCTGTGTATGCGGCCCAAGGTGATGCTGTTTGATGAGCCAACCTCGGCACTTGACCCCGAACTGGTGGGCGAGGTGCTGAAAGTCATGCGCGCCTTGGCCGAGGAAGGGCGCACCATGCTGGTGGTCACCCATGAAATGGCCTTTGCCCGTGATGTATCCTCACGGGTGATGTTTCTGCACAAGGGGCTGGTGGAAGCGGAAGGGCCGCCTTCCGCAGTGTTTGGCGGGGCTGCTTCGGAGCGGTTCCGGCAATTCATCTCGGGGCATTGACGCCCGACAGATTTGCATAAGCTCTATGGCGGGCGCAAAAAGCAATGGCAGCGATTTATCTTCAGGTGGTAATGCCTTGACCCATATCAATGCTGCCGCACAACATTGGCCTAATCTCTCAGCGTGAGACCTTCTGTCACTCGCCTTTGAACCGAAATGGGTTTAAAGAAATATCCTAAATCTTATGAATTGACCCCCCGCGGCAGGCGACTCTAAAGCCACAGGACGATACTGATGAATTATGAGCAGGTTTTTGAAAAAGCCATCACCGCCCTGAAGGACGAAAAGCGTTATCGCGTGTTTGCTGATCTTGAGCGTGATGCCGCGCGCCCGCCGCAAGCCGCCTTTCATGCGCCCGACGACCTGCGTGATGTCACCATCTGGTGCTCGAATGACTATCTGGGCATGGGCCGCCATCCGTCTGTGATTGCCGCTATGGTGGAGGCCGCGCAAACCTTTGGTGTGGGCGCGGGCGGCACCCGCAATATTTCTGGAACGAATCATGCCACAGTGACGCTGGAGGCCGAACTCGCCGATCTGCATGGTAAAGAGGCCGCACTGGTGTTCACCTCCGGCTGGATTTCCAATCTGGCGGGCATTTCCACCATTGCCAGCCTGCTGCCAAACTGCCTGATTCTCTCCGACGCGATGAATCACAATTCGATGATCGAGGGCATCCGCCGCTCCGGCTGTGAGCGCAAGGTCTTCCGCCACAATGACGCCGCCCATCTCGAAGAACTGTTGATCGAGGCAGGCCCCGACCGCGCCAAGCTCATCGTGTTTGAAAGCCTCTATTCTATGGACGGGGACATTGCCCCGATTGCCAAAATCACCGCTCTGGCCAAGCGCTACAATGCCATGACCTATATTGACGAGGTTCATGCCGTGGGCATGTATGGCCCGCGCGGCGGCGGCGTTGCCGAGCGTGAAAAGCTGATGGCCGAAATTGATGTGATCGAAGGCACATTGGCCAAAGGCTTTGGCACATTGGGCGGCTATATTGCCGCGAAATCCTCGATTATCGACGCTGTGCGCAGCTTCGCGCCGAGCTTTATTTTCACCACCGCCCTGCCTCCGGCTGTGGCCGCCGCCGCAACCGCCGCCATCCGCCACCTCAAGGTCAGCGAGATGGAACGCGCCCGCCACCGCCAGCAGGTGGCGCGCACCAAACATGCCTTAAGCATCGTTGGCCTGCCGGTGATGGAAACCCCGTCGCATATTGTGCCGGTGTTTGTGGGCAATGCCGAAAAATGCAAGGCCGCCTGCGATATGCTGCTGGAGCGCCACAATATCTATATCCAGCCGATCAATTACCCCACAGTGGCGCGCGGCACCGAGCGGCTGCGCATCACGCCCACGCCGTTTCATTCGGACGCGCATATTGCCACCCTGGTGGAGGCACTGGTGGATGTCTGGACAACATTGGGGCTTGATTTCGTCAAAAACAGCGTCATAAGCGCCGCCCCCGCCCATTGCCTCTATCCCGAGATGAAACGCGCGGCGGAATAGGCCCCGCCTTCTCCCCGTTATCCTGCACCTGCCGAAGGAAGAGGGGGAGGCTAAAGTAAGGACTTTAACCGTCATTGCACACGCAAGTGAAGCAATCCACATAAAATTATGGATTGCTTCGCCTCATCGCAATGACGCCTTTAAGCCCTCATATGCAGTATAAAGCGTCATGGCCGGACTTGATCCGGCCATCCACGCTGATGACATCAAGTGCCAGCCGCGCCTACCCCCTCTGCGCCAGCCAATGCCGCAAGCGGCGCGCCACCTCGATCATATCTTCCGGCTTGCGGGCAAAGCAGATGCGGATATAGGCTTCAGCGCCGGTGCCAAAGGCGGAACCGGGCGCAACGCCCAGATTAGCCTGTTCAATCAACTCAACCGCCAGTTTGCGCGTATCTTCCGCGCCATCAATGCGGCAAAACAGATAGAAAGCACCGGCGGGCTTGGCAAAATGCACGCCGCTGCCGTTGAGCGCCTCGCAGATCAGATCCCGGTTGCCGCGCAATTTTGCAATCTGCGCCTCAACGAAAGCCTCGCCCTGTTGCAAAGCGGCAATGGCGGCGCGCTGGGTGGCCACCGGCACACCTGAGGTGGAAAACTGGATGAGATTTTCAATCATCTGGCCCATTTCCGGCGGTGCCTCCAGCCAGCCGATGCGCCAGCCGGTCATGGCCCAGTTTTTCGACAGGGTCTGCACGAACATGATTTTATCATCAGGCTGCATAATGTCGTGAAAGGACGGCGCGCGGGTGCCCTCATAGACAATGCGGCCATAAATCTCATCAGCAATGATCCAGATGTTATGCGCGCGGGCAAAATCCAGAATCTGCTGCAAGTCTTCGCGGCTCGCTGTCCAGCCGGTGGGGTTGGACGGCGAATTGATGATAATGCCGCGCGTCGCCGGGGTCACGGCAGCCTGCAGATCGTCTATGTTCAAAAACCAGTTGGCCGCCGCGCCATTGCGCGCGGCCAGCAGCATGGGCACATCCACCGGCTTGGCCCCGGCGGCAATCAGCGCACCGGCAAAATTGGGCCAGGCAGGGGTTGGCACGAGAATTTCATCACCACTGCCCGCAATCATCCGCACGGCGGTCTGAATGGCGTGCATACCGCCAATAGTGACAAAAAACCGCTTGGGCGAGAAGGGTTTGCCGTGAAAATCGCCATAAATACGGGTGCAATAGTCCGCAATGGCGCTGCGCAGCTCCGGTATGCCGCGCTGATAGGTGTAAAATGTCTCGCCTGCCAGCAGGCTGGCCTGCGCCGCCGCGCAAATAAAGGCGGGGGTGGGCACATCGCCCTCGCCCACCCAGAGCGGAATCAGGCCCTGACGGTTACGCCCGATATTCATCACCTCAACAATGCCGCTTTCAGGCAGTGCAAGCGCCTCGCTGCGCAAATTGCTTAAAAAATGTTCGTTCAAAGGGGCATTCATCGGATGTTCCTTAGGTGCCTGCAACAGAGTCTGGGTCACACATAGCGCGGCTGGGCCTGCGCATAAAATGAAAAGTTTATATTCGCATCATGAATAGACCGAATGTTACGCGCGGAGGCGCAGGCGGGCGAGCACAAAGGCTCTGCCGCAACTGTACAAGAGAATTGTTTTTTGTTTAACATGAGTGACATAATAGACCTTGCCCTGCCCAAAAGCGTGAGACGCTCACCCCCAAACGATAAAGGCCAATCCGTGAGAACCGAAGCATGATTGCAACCTGGGTTGTTCTCCTGAGCGCGCTGCTCTATCTGTGTGCTTTGTTCGCACTTGCGCATTTTGGCGACACCTATGGCCAGAAGCTGGTGCGCGGGCGGGGTCGCACGCTGATTTACGCCCTCTCTCTCGGCGTTTACTGCACATCCTGGACATTTTTCGGCTCGGTGGGCGTGGCCTCGGTGGGGGGAATGAGTTTTCTGCTGATTTATATCGGTCCGATTCTGGTGTTTATATTCGGGCAAAGACTGCTTGAGCGCATCATATCGCTGGCCAAATCGCAGAATATCACCTCCATCGCGGATTTTGTTGCCGCACGCTATGGCAAATCGGAAGCCGTGGCGGCGCTTGTGGCCCTGATCACACTGATCGGCATTGTGCCTTATGTCGCGCTGCAACTGAAGGCCATTTCCACCTCGCTCATGGCTGTGATTGCGGCGATTGAGGGCACAGGAAGCGCCAACCTGCCGGATATTGGCCTTGCCGCCGTGCTGGTTCTGGCGGGTTTCACCATTGCCTTCGGAACAAGACGCATTGACACCACCGAACATCAGGACGGGCTGATGCTGGCCATAGCCGCAGAATCCATTGTCAAGCTGCTGGCCTTTCTCAGTGTCGGGCTGTTCGTCACTTTTGGCATGTTCAATGGGTTTGGTGATCTGTTCCGTCATGCGTTGCAGGACCCGGCCATCACGCAGATCATCACCAAAACACCCGACCCGCTGACCGCACTGACCATGATCGGCATTTCGGCCATTGGCATAGTGCTTCTGCCACGGCAGTTTCATGTGACCGTGGTTGAAAATCACAATTTGCGGGATCTGCGTGTCGCGGGCTGGGTATTTCCGTTTTATCTGGTGGTGATCAATATTTTTGTGCTGCCGCTGGCTGTTGCCGGCCTGATTCTTTTCCCCTTTGGCACCGTGGACCATGACCTGACGGTGCTGGCCCTGCCTATATTGGCCAATTCAGGCCTGTTTGTGCTCGTGGCCCTGCTCGGCGGCATGTCGGCAGCAACCGCCATGATCATTGTGGCCTGTGTGGCCTTGTCGATTACGGTTTCGAATGATCTGGTGATGCCGCTGCTGCTGCGCACCAGCCTGTTCCGGCACCGCCCTTCAGCACAAAACACCCAAGGAACCGATCTGGCGCCCGTGATTTTGTCCATCCGCCGCATGGCCATTCTGGTGATCATGGCGATGGGCTATGGCTATATGCGGGTGATCGGCGAGCAGACGCTGTCCTCCATCGGCACCATTTCCTTTGGTGCTGTGGCGCAGATTGCGCCGGTTTTTTTCGGCGGTCTGTTCTGGCCACGGGGCACAGCGCGCGGCGCCATGGCCGGGCTGATGGCCGGGGCGCTGATGTGGCTGTACACGATGGTTCTGCCCTCGCTGGACATTCCCTCTCTGGCGCTGGACAGTTTTATCAGCGACGGCCCGATGGGACTGAGCTTTTTAAAACCGACCGCCTTGTTCGGTTTACAAATTCCTGAGGTGCCACATGGCATATTCTGGAGTCTGGCGGTCAATATTCTGGCCTATATCGGCTTTTCCATGCTGCGGCCGGTCAATGAAATCGAAAATGTGCAAGCGCGTATTTTCACCGGCGTTGAAAGCGAGCCATTGGTGCAGAACTTCCGGCTGTGGCAGGCCAATATCACCGCGCGCGACCTGCAAACCACCGTTGCCCGCTATCTGGGCAAAGACCGCACCAACAAAGCCTTTGATGATTTTGTTGAGGAACGCCGCATTGACCCCAACCCGCAAGCCAATGCCGACATTCATCTGCTGAAATTTGCCGAAACATTGCTGGCCTCGGCGATCGGGGCCGCGTCCTCGCGTCTTGTGCTGACCTTGCTGCTGCGGCGGCGCTCTGTCTCCAAACGTGCGGCCCTGCAATTTATGGATGAGGCCTCAACCGCAATCCAGAACAGCCGTGACCTGCTGCAACACGCCCTCGACCATGCACGGCAAGGCATTACCGTATGCGACTCAGACCTCCGGCTGGTCTGCTGGAACCGTGAATATCTTCATCTGTTTGATTTGCCACCCTCGGCGGTTCATGTCGGTGTCAGTCTTGAGCATATCGTCGAGGTCAATGCCATGCGCGGCCTCTATGGCCCCGGCCCGCTTGAGGAGACTGTCGCTGGCCGCCTGCAAACCCTGATCAATGAAACAGAACCCTTCCGCCTGCGCCTGCCCAGCAACCGCGTGATTGAAACCCGCTCGGCCCGCCTGCCGGACGGCGGGCTTGTCACCACTTATACCGATGTGACCGAAAGCGTTGCGGCTGCCGACGAGTTGGAAGCCGCCAATGAAACCCTGGAAAAGCGCGTGCGTGAGCGCACGGAAGAACTCACCCGCCTCAATCAGGAACTGGCCCGCGCCAAACAGGAGGCCGAAAGCGCCAATCTCTCCAAAACACGCTTTCTGGCCGCCGCCAGCCATGACATTCTGCAACCGCTGAATGCCGCGCGGCTCTATGCCTCCTCGCTGGTGGAGCGCAAGGAAAAATCCAACGACACCGACCTGCAACTGGCACAGAATGTCGATGCCTCGCTTGAGGCTGTCGAGGAAATTCTCTCGGCGCTGCTGGAAATTTCGCGTCTTGACGCCGGTGCCATGAAGCCGGAATTCAGCCATTTCCGCATTGATGACATCCTCAAACAGCTTGAGCTGGAATTTCAGCCCATCGCCAGAGCCAAGGGCCTGCGGCTGACCTTCGTGCCCTGCAGCCTGACTGTGCGCTCCGACCGGCGGTTGCTGCGCCGGATGCTGCAAAATCTCATCTCCAATGCCATTAAATATACGGCTAAAGGGCGCATTCTTGTCGGTTGCCGCCGCTTGCGGAAAACCTTGCGCATCGAGGTGATTGATACGGGGGTGGGCATTCCTCTGGCCAGCCAGAAGCTGGTGTTCAAGGAATTCCAGCGCCTGCAAAGCGCGGAGAAATCCGCAAGCGGGCTGGGTCTGGGTCTGTCGATTGTCGAACGCATGAGCCGCGTGCTGGACCATAAGCTGAGCCTGCGCTCAGGCCATAAAAAAGGCTCGGCATTCTCGATTGATGTGCCGTGGGTGATGGCGCTGCCGCGCAGCAGCAGCAGCCCTGCCCCCGCGCCCAAACCGGCGCATCAGCCGCTGGCGCATCTGACCATTCTGGCCATCGACAATGAGCCGCGCATTTTGGAAGGTATGAAGCTGCTGCTGGAGGGCTGGGGCTGCACAGTGCTGACCGCCGAAACCCTGAAGGACGCCCAGCAGCATTTCAAAACAGCGCCGCGCCCGCCCGATGTTATTCTCGCTGATTATCATCTGGACGAAGGCGACGGGCTGGATGCGATTGTGCGCCTGCGCTGGGCCTTCAACTCCGAACTTCCGGCCATTCTGGTCACAGCCGACCGCACGCAGGAGGTGCGCGATCTGGCCACCAGCCGCAATGTGCATCTGCTCAACAAGCCGGTGAAGCCGGGCAGCCTGCGCGCCCTGCTCTCGCAATGGGCGGCTCAGAGACCCGCAGCAGAGTGAGGTGCGGCCCGCGCCCATTGTTGCCTTGTGCGAAATCTGATCCAAAAACCTTCCGGTTTTTGGGATTGCGCAATAGGCGGCTCAGAGACCCGCAGCGGAGTGAGGTGCGGCCCGCAATGGCATATTTTATATATGGAGATTCTTTATGATCGTCCTCTCTCCACCTCATCCTGAGGAGGCCGAAGGCCGTTGAGAGGGATGGGTGAGGGGCGTCGAATCATAAAAATGCCCCTCACCCCAACCCTCTCCCCGCCATGCGGGGAGAGGGAGTCTATTCCGATAAAAAGCAATAGAACCTAATGTCGCTACAAAATAAAATGGTCTATGCGGCCTTCACCCCCTGAAACCTTCCGTAAAATGTTTCGCCCTTGGCGGCCATGTCGCGCAAAAGCACATTGGGCGTGAAGCGCGGGCCATATTTTGCCGCCAGAGCTTCGCACAGCGCCACGAAGGTTTTGGTGCCCATGCCGTCAATATAGGACAGGGTTCCGCCGGTGAAGGGCGCAAAGCCAAAGCCCAGAATCGAGCCGACATCCGCCTCGCGCATATCGACAACCACGCCTTCCTCCACAGTGCGGGCCGCTTCCAGCGCCTGAGTGACCAGAAGGCGCTGTTTAATGTCATCTCTGTTGAGGGTGTCAGGATCAAGGCTTTTGCCTGCCACCTGCGCCAGACCGGGCCAGAGCTTTTTCGGCCCATTGTCCGGATAATCATAAAACCCCTGTTTGTTTTTGCGGCCCAGACGGCCATGCGTCACCACCATGGTCTCCAGCAGCGCTGCTTGCACCGGATGAACCGCCGCCGCGCCAAGGTCTTTTTGCGCCGCCAGCACAATTTTGCGCACCAGATCAATGGCCACCTCATCGCACAAAGACAAAGGCCCCACCGGCATTCCGGCCTGCCGCGCCAGATTTTCGATCATGGCGGGCGGGATGCCTTCCATCAGCATCAGCTGCCCTTCCAGCAGATAATTGGCCACGCAGCGGTTGGCATAAAAGCCGCGGCTGTCATTGACCACAATCGGCGTTTTTTTAATCCGGCGGACAAAATCCATGGCTGTCGCCAGCGCCGTTTCGCTGGTTTTTTCACCCAGAATAATCTCCACCAGCAGCATTTTCTCCACCGGCGAGAAGAAATGAATGCCGATGAAGTTTTCAGACCTTACCGCATTCTGCGCCAGCGAGGTGATGGGCAGCGTTGAGGTGTTTGAGGCGAAGGTTGTGTCCGCGCCCAGATGCACCTCGGCCTGCTCAATGGCGCTGCGCTTGATGTCGCGGTCTTCAAACACCGCCTCGATCACGAGATCACAGCCCGCCAGAGCGGCATAATCGGTGCCAGGCCTGATGCGCGCCAGAGTTTCATCCCGCTCCGCCGCTTTCATGCGGCCCTTGGCCACCTGATCGCCCAGCAGCTTGGCCGCATGGGCCTTGCCCTTTTCGGCGGCGGCCATATCGCGGTCAATGAGCGCCACATCAAGCCCGGCACTGGCCGAGACATAAGCAATGCCCGCCCCCATAAAGCCCGCACCGAGCACACCGATTGTTTTCAGGCGAGTGGGGGGCAAGGCAGGGCGGCGCGCGCCTTTGTTGAGCGCGGTGAGCGACACAAACAGCGAGCGGATCATCGCCCCCGCTTCTTTTGAGCGCAGAATATCAGTGAAATAGCGCGCCTCAACCTCCAGCGCCAAATCCATAGGCAGTTGCAGCCCTTCATACACCGCATGAAGCACCGCCTTGGCAGCGGGGTAATTATCCTGCGTCTCGCGCCGGTAAATGGCATTGGCCGGCGGCCAGATCATCATACCGGCAGGCGAAAACACCTTGCCGGAGGGCAGCTTGAACGCCTTGTCATCCCAGGGCGCGACAGCCTTGCCACCATTCCTGATCCAGAGTTTTGCCCGCGCAACACTCTCGCCCGCGGGGGCAAGCTCATGCACAAGATTCATGATTTTGGCCTGTTGCGGCCGGATCTGCTCGCCTTTGAACAGCATTTGCAGCGCATCGCCGGTGGGCATCAGGCGCGCCACGCGCTGGCTGCCCCCTGCGCCGGGAAACAGCCCGATCTTGATTTCCGGCAGACCGACGCGGGTCGTGTCGCTGTCTGCCATCACGCGGTAATGGCAGGCCAGCGCCAGCTCAAACGCCCCGCCCAGACACAGACCATGGATCGCCACGGCAAAGGGCTTGCCGCAGGTCTCCAGCTTGCGGTAAATTTGCGACAGGCGCCGCACCCCGTCGAAAAACTGTTGCATCGCAGGCTCTTCGCCCAAGGCCTTGCGCGCCTTGGCATAGGTTTGCGCCACATCCTGCAACATGGCGAGGTCAGCCCCGCCGGAAAAGGTCTCCTTGCCGGAGGTGATGACGCAGCCCTTTATGGCCGCTTCACCGGCTACATAGGCAATCACAGCCTCAATCTCATCCATCACCTGCGCGGTGATGATATTCATCGAGCGGCCCGCCATATCCCATGTCAGCAGGGCAATGCCATCCGCATCGGTTTCAAAGGTGAAATGGGTTAAGTTCATCAGAATGACTCCTGCGCCAGCCAAGGATTTTTCAGATCAATAGATAAATGGATAAAGTCTTTGGTATTTCGTGTCACAAGCACCATGTCATGACTTCTGGCCGTTGCGCCAATCAAAGCATCCATCGCATGAAGGGCGAATCCGTTTAACTTGGCCTGCGCCATCATCTCGCCCCAGATATGGGCAATGTGAGGGGTGATATTTAAAAGCCGTCCCTCAAAACGAGCAGTAAGATCATTTTGAAGCCAGAATTCAAGGGCTATGCGTCTGCGGCTGTGGGGCAGAAGCGCCACGCCACGCCGTAATTCTGCAAGTGTGATGACAGACAGAAAGAGCACATCTTCGTCCAAACTCTCCAGCCAGCGCACAACATGCTCATCAGGTTTTGGCCGGGCAAATTCAGAAATAACATTGGTATCCAGCAGATAATTCATAACGGGCTATCACGGGACTCATCTGGGCAGCGCGCAACATCAAGATTTGAACCCGCAAGCGGCGAGTCTGAAAAAAACTCTGTCAATGATCCCTTACGGCTGGTTTTGCGTGTCCATTCATCAATATCAACAATAATGGCCACAGGTTTGCCCTTGCGCGTGACCATTTGCGGGGCATCATGTGCCTTATCCAGCAGTTCAGAGAATCGGGCTTTGGCATCTGCCACAGACCATCGCGGGGGCTGGAGTGATGGAATTTTTGCCATAGATACACCTCCTTAATTTGATGATTATGACCATTATGGTCATTAAAATCAAACCCGTTCGATAATGGCCGCAGTGCCCATGCCGGCGCCAATGCACAATGTAATCAGTGCGGTGGACTGACCCGTGCGCTCCAATTCGTCCAGCGCGGTGCCCAGAATCATCGCGCCTGTTGCCCCCAGCGGGTGCCCCAGCGCAATGGCGCCGCCGCGCGGATTGACCTTTTCAGGATCAAGCTCAAAGGCCTGAATATAACGCAGCACCACAGCGGCAAAGGCCTCGTTCACCTCAAACAGGTCAATGTCGGCCAGCGTCATGCCCGCGCGGCGCAAGAGTTTGCGGGTGACATCGACCGGGCCGGTGAGCATCAGGGCCGGTTCAGAGCCGATATTGGCAAAGGCACGGATGCGGGCGCGCGGTTTCAAGCCCGCGCGGCGTCCCGCCTCGGCAGAGCCGATCAGCACCGCCGCCGCCCCATCCACAATGCCAGACGAATTACCCGCATGATGCACATGGCTGATCTCCTCGATTTCTGGATGCGCCTGAATGGCCACAGCATCAAAGCCCCCCTGCTGACCCATAATCGTGAAGCTGGCTTTCAGCGCCCCCAGCGATTGCATGGTGGTATCAGGGCGCATATGCTCGTCGCGGGCCAGCAACGTCAGGCCGTTGACATCGCGCACCGGCACAATGCTGGCGTTAAAATAGCCATTGGCCCAGCTTTCCGCCGCGCGGCGCTGGCTTTCCACGGCATAAGAGTCAACATCGTCGCGGCTGAAGCCATATTTTGTGGCAATCAGATCGGCAGACACACCCTGCGGCATAAAATAGGCCGGAATGGCAATGGCGGGGTCCACCGGCCATGCACCGCCCGACGCGCCAAGCCCGACGCGGCTCATGCTTTCCACACCGCCCGCCACCGCCATATCCTGCTGACCGGCCATAATCTGCGCGGCGGCAAAATTCACCGCGTCCAGCCCGGAGGCGCAAAACCGGTTGATCTGCACGCCGGGCACAATGTCGCCAAAGCCTGCCGCCAAGGCGGCGGCGCGGGCAATATCGCCGCCCGCCTCGCCCACCGGATCAACACAGCCCAGCACCACATCGTCAATCAAAGCCGTGTCAAGGCTGCTGCGCTGCTGCAACGCCTGCAAAACCGTGGTGGCCAGCTTGAGCGTGGACACCTGATGCAGCGCGCCATCTGGTTTGCCGCGCCCGCGCGGGGTGCGCACATGGTCAAAAATATAGGCTTCGGTCATAGTCCGCTCCCTTAAAATTGCTCGGCGTCCAGCGCCATCAATGTATCCGCGCCAGCCATGATCCGCGCCAGAAGCACGGATGTTTCCGGCACTATCCGCTCAAAGAAAAATGTTGCCAATATCTGTTTGGCTTTCAGCCGCTCCGGTTCGGCGGCGCCCGACTCCTGCGCCGCCCTGATGATTTTAACCCACATAAACCCCAGCGCCACCCGCCCGAACAGGTGCATATAATCATAGGCACCGGCAGCGGCATTGTCCGGCTTGGCCAGACCATTGCTGAAAAACCACATGCTGGCCTGCTGCAAATGGCCGATAGCCTGCGTCAGCGCCGTCAGATGCGGTTTCAAACCGGCATCCGCCTCATTGGCCTTGATAAAGCCCATCACCTCATGAAACAGTGCGGTGATGGCCCGCCCGCCATTGGCCCCCAGTTTGCGCCCGACAAGGTCCAGCGCCTGAATGCCATTGGCCCCTTCATAAATCATGGCTATGCGGGCATCGCGCACAAATTGCTCCATACCCCATTCGGCAATATAGCCATGACCGCCAAAGATTTGCTGCGCGCGCACGCAATTTTCAAACCCCCAGTCGGTGAGGCAGGCTTTGAGCACCGGGGTCATCAATCCAAGATGATCCTCGGCCACCTGCCGCGCGCCAGCGTCAGGGCTGCAGCGCGCAATGTCACTCTGCAAGGCTGTCCAGATCACCAGCGCCCGCGCCGCCTCGTTAAAGGCCCTGATGGTCATCAGATTGCGGCGGATGTCAGGGTGCACAATCAGCGGATCGGCGGGCAGTTGCGGCGCTTTGACGCCGGAGATCGAACGGCCCTGCACCCGCTCCCGCGCATAGGCGGCCGCATTCTGATAGGCCACCTCGGAGAGCGCCAAGCCCTGAATGGCAACGCCAAGCCGCGCCTCGTTCATCATCACAAACATGGCATTGAGGCCCTTGCCCGCCTCGCCAACCAGCTCGCCGCGCGCGCCATCATAATTCATCACGCAGGTGGCATTGCCATGAATGCCCATTTTATGCTCAATCGAACCGCAGGTCACGCCATTGCGCGCGCCCAAGGTTCCGTCCGCATTGACATTCAACTTCGGTACCACAAACAGCGACAGGCCCTTGGTGCCCTGCGGCGCGCCCTCACTCCGCGCCAGCACCAGATGAATGATGTTTTCGGTCAGATCATGCTCGCCTGCGGAGATGAATATTTTTTGCCCTGTCAGCGCATAAGAACCGTCCGGCTGCGGCACGGCTTTGGTTTTGATCAGGCCCAGATCGGTGCCACATTGCGGCTCGGTGAGGTTCATGGTGCCCAGCCAGTCGCCACTGGCCATTTTCGGCACATAAAGCGCCTTTTGTGCCGCCGTGCCATGCTGGATCAGCGCGGCCATAGCCCCCTGTGTCAGGCCCGGATACATGGTGAAGGCCATATTGGCGGAGGTGCAAAATTCATTGACCAGCGCGCCAAGCACATAGGGCAGGCCCTGCCCGCCAAATTCCACCGGTGCCGCCAGTCCCACCCAGCCGCCTTCGGCATAGATGGAATAGGCATCCCTGAAGCCGCGCGGGGTTGTGACTGTGCCGTCTGAATGCCGGACGCAGCCCTCGGCATCGCCGGAGCGGTTGAGCGGATAAAGCACCTGCTCGGCCAGCTTGGCCGCCTCGGTGATGATGGCCTCCACAAGGTCGGGCGTGGCATCGGCAAAGCCGGGCTGGCCGCTGAACGCGCTGAGATGAAACACATCATTGAGCAGAAACAAAGCGTCTTTGACTGGGGCTTTATAGCTCGGCATCTTCCGCTCCTTTGTTTGATATTAACCCATATCCACCGATAAAAGACAGCCTTTCATGACAGATAGCTGACGAAAGCTGATGCGGCCAAGGCAGCATCATGACGCAGGCCTGAAAGACCGGCACAATTCTCTTGCGCTCCGGGCGCGAGTTGCCGATAAAGCAACAGCTCTTTTTGACCCATCTGGAACCGAATATCGCAATGACTGATCATTTTCCCGCTGCACTGGTTGAAGCCGCACAGGTGTCCAATGCCTGGCCCTTTGAAGAGGCCCGCAAACTGCTGGCCCGCCGCGCCCAACAGCCGCATAAAACTGAAGTTCTGTTTGAAACCGGCTATGGCCCCTCGGGCCTGCCGCATATCGGCACATTCGGCGAAGTGGCGCGCACAACCATGGTGCGTCAGGCTTTCCGGCTGCTCACCAATGACCAGATTCCGACCAGGCTCATCGCCTTTTCCGATGATATGGACGGCCTGCGCAAAGTGCCGGACAATGTGCCCAATAAGGACATGCTCAGCCTGCATCTGGGCAAACCTCTGACACAGGTGCCCGACCCCTTCGATAAATTCGAGAGCTTTGCCCATCACAACAATGCGATGCTGCGCGCCTTTCTCGACCAGTTCGGCTTTGACTATACATTCATGTCCTCCACCGACGCTTATACGTCAGGCCGCTTTGATGCGGCGCTGCTGCGGATGCTGGAACGTTATGATGCGATTATGGCGATTATGCTGCCGACCTTCCGCGAAGAGCGCGCCGCCAGCTATTCGCCCTTTTTGCCGATTCATCCGCGCACAGGCGTTGTTTTGCAGGTTCCGGTCAAAGTTCTGGATGTCAAAACCGGTTTGATCGGCTGGAATGACCCTGCCACGGGTGAGCATTTTGAAACATTGGTCACCGGCGGCCATGCCAAGCTGCAATGGAAGCCGGACTGGGCCATGCGCTGGTATGCGCTGGATGTGGATTATGAAATGGCCGGCAAAGACCTGATCGATTCCGTCAAACTGTCCGGCGAGATTGTCAAAGCCCTGGGCGGCCTTCCACCCGAAGGCTTCAATTACGAGCTGTTTCTGGATGAGGCGGGCACTAAAATCTCCAAATCCAAAGGCAATGGCCTGACCATCGACGACTGGCTGAACTATGCCTCGCCGGAAAGCCTGTCGCTTTATATGTATCAGAAGCCGCGCGAGGCCAAGCGCCTGCATTTTGATGTGATTCCACGCGCGGTGGATGAATATTTGCAATTTTTGGGCGGTTATCCGCGTCAGGACGACAAAGGCAAGCTGAGCAATCCGGTCTGGCATATTCATGGCGGAAACCCGCCCGCAGCGGAGGTGCTGGATGCCAGCGGCACCACGCTCACCTTCGGTATGCTGCTCAATCTTGTGGCTGTGGCCAATAGCGAGGAGCCGAAGGTGCTCTGGGGCTTTGTGCAGCGTTATGCGCCCGGCGTGTCGCCTGAAACCCACCCGCGCCTGAACCAGCTTGTGGGCTATGCTTTAAGCTATTACCGCGACTTTGTGCGCCCGAACAAAAAGTATCGGCTTGCTGATGATGTCGAGGCGCAGGCTCTGCGTGCGTTGATTGACGCGCTCAAAGCCCTGCCGCAACACGCCACACCGGAGGAGGTGCAGACCGCACTTTATGATGTGGCGCGGCCCATTGCGCGCTATCAGGATTTAAAGGCCAAGGGCGCAACGCCGGAGCGCCCCGGCGTCTCCAATGCCTGGTTCAACACGCTCTATGAAATTTTGCTGGGCGAGCAGAAAGGCCCGCGTTTCGGCTCTTTTGCGGCGCTTTACGGCATTCAGGAGACCATAGCCCTGATTGAAAAGGCCTTACAGGGCGGGCTTGTCCATGAACATGCGGCATTTTTACTGTCCCGCACACCATAAAGTCGCCCTCCGATGAGCTTTATCGCCCTTGCCCTCATCGCCATCACCGTTTTGGGAACCTCGTTTCTCTCCGGTATTTTTGGCATGGCGGGCGGGCTGATTCTGCTCGGCGTTTTGCTGACAATGATGGATGTGGCTTCGGCTATGGTGCTGTTTGGCACAATCCAGCTGGCGGCCAATGGCTGGCGCGCGGTGCTGTGGCGGCGCAATGTGGTCTGGCCGATTGTCGGGCGCTACATCATCGGCTCGCTGCTGGCCTTTGGCGTGATGTGGGTGATCGGCTTTGTGCCGAAAAAGGCAGTGATCTATATTGGGCTGGGGCTGCTGCCCTTTGCGGTTGACCTTTTGCCCAGAAGCCTCAATCCGGATATTACCCGCCGTTTTGCGCCCTATATCTGCGGGGCCAGCATCATGGTGCTGCAACTGCTGGCCGGCGCGGCAGGCAATGTGCTGGATATTTTCTTTCAGCGCAGCCCGCTGGACCGCCACGCCATTGTCGCCACCAAAGCGGCGACGCAGGTGGTGGCGCATCTGTTGCGCATAGCGTTTTTTGGCGCATTTTTAAGCCATTTTGACGCGCATATTCCGCCATTGGTCTATGCCGGGCTGATCGCACTGGCCTTTGCCGGCACCTCTCTGGCGGCGATTGTGCTCAAGCGCCTCAGCAATGAGAATTTTCGTCTGTGGAGCCGCCGCCTGATCCAGACCGTGAGCCTGTCCTATCTCATCCGCGGCCTGTGGCTGTCACTGGCTTGACCAGATAATCCGGCCCATGGTGGCAATGGATTCAACCGGCAGGATCCGGTCCTCATGGGCGGGATTGAGCGAGCGCAATTCAATCAGTTTCGAGGTCTGGCGGCGCAGCTCCTTGGCCAGCACCTCTCCTTCTGTGGTGCGCACCACCACTCTGTCCCCCCGCCGCACAGAGGCCGTGGGCGAGACGATGATAATATCGCCATCCCTATAGACCGGCAGCATGGATTCACCGGCAATTTCCAGTGCATAGGCATGTTCATCCGCCACATTGGGAAACACAATCTCGTCCCAGCCGGTGCCCGCCGGAAAGCCGCCATCATCAAAAAACCCGCCGGAACCGGCCTGCGCAAAGCCGATCAAGGGCATGGTCTGGCGCGGGGCAGCCCCCTGCTTGGCCACGAGGCGCAAAAAATCGTCAAGCGTGGCGCCGGTGGCCTCCAGCGCCTTGGCAATGGATTCGGTGGAGGGCCAGCGCAGCCGCCCGTCGAGCGATGTGCGCTTGGATTTGTTGAAGGTGGTGCTGTCCAGACCCGCCTTTTTGGCCAGCGCCGAGGGGCTGAGGCTGTAATGCTCGGCCAGTTGGTCAAGCGCAGTCCAGATGTGCTGATGGGTGAGCATGGGGAAATCCGGCCAATCTTCTCTTACGTCACATTAAGAGGATATATTTCCTATATAGGTAAACAAGCATCTTGACAAGCGCTATATTCACTATGCCCCTTGACCGAGACAGCCGCCTGAAGCCCATGCAGGCCGCAGGCTTGATCGCGCCTGCACCCTCCTGTAACACATAGGCACTGACCGTGCCCGAATGAGAGATATGATGCTGATTTACAAAATTGTACCGCAGGACCTGTGGCAGGATGCTGTTGCGGAGGGCCTGTTCACAGGCGCTGAAATCGACCATGAGGACGGCTATATTCATTTTTCCACCGCCGAACAGGTACAGGAAACCGCCGCCAAGCATTTTGCCGGACAGGAGGACCTGCTGCTGGTGGCGCTAGATACCGAGCGTTTCAGCGCGATCAAATGGGAAGTTTCGCGTGGCGGGGCGCTGTTTCCGCATCTTTATGGCATGTTCCGGCCTGATCAGGTGGTTTGGGTCAAGCCTCTGCCGCTCAAAGGCGGCGTGCATGTTTTTCCTGAGCTGGGTGTCTGATGCTCAAACTGTTTGCACCCTTTGCCCAGTCCCTTCTGCTGCGGCTTGAGCCGGAGGCGGCGCATCGCGCCACGCTGACGGCGCTCAAACTCATGCCATGGCCAGCAAAGGCCGCCGATGATCCACGCCTGAAGCTGGAGGCCTTCGGCCTGTCCTTTTCAAATCCGCTCGGCATGGCCGCCGGCTTTGACAAAAATGCCGAAGTGCCGGACGCGCTGCTGGCTTTAGGCTTTGGCTTTACCGAAATCGGCTCCATCACCCCCAGGCCGCAAAGCGGCAATCCGCAGCCTCGGGTGTTCCGCTTAAGCGAAGACACCGGCCTGATCAACCGACTGGGCTTCAACAATGAAGGCCATGAGGCCGCGCTGCACCGGCTGCGCGCGCGCGCGCCACATGGTATCGTGGGTGTAAATTTGGGTGCGAACAAGGATTCAACCGATCGCAGCGCCGATTATGTGAGCGGCATTCGCCGTTTTGCTGCGGTTGCGAGCTATTTTACCATCAATGTCTCCTCGCCCAACACGCCGGGCCTGCGGGATTTGCAGGGCGCACAGGCGCTGGACGACCTGCTGGCACGGGTTTTGGCGGCGCGCGACGCGGTCAGCGCAACGGCGGGTCGCCGTCCGGTTCTGCTGAAAATCGCGCCCGATCTGGCGCTGGAAGACCTTGATGATGCCGTGCGCATTGCCCGCCAGCGCGGCATTGACGGCATGATCATCTCCAACACCACCATTTCACGGCCTGCGGGCCTGCATGGGCCGGTGGCGGAAACCGGCGGCCTCTCCGGCAAGCCATTGTTTGCGCGCTCCACCCATATGCTGGCGCAGACCTATCTGCGTGTGGAGGGGCAGTTTCCGCTGATCGGGGTGGGCGGCATCCATGACGGCGCCAGCGCCTATGCTAAAATCGAAGCGGGGGCCAGCCTGTTGCAGCTCTATTCCGCGCTTGTGTTCAAAGGCTTAGACCTGATCAACGACATCAAGTCCGGCCTTCTGGCGGGGTTGGCGCGCAACGGCCATGCCCATATTGCAGCGGCAACAGGAACGAAAGCGAAAGACTGGGCGGCGCATAAAATTTAAGGCTCGCCCGCTTAAACCAAAGGCCTTTAATGCTTGTCAAAATCCGGCAGATTGACATGCTGCTCAAGGCGGCGCACGCGCGCTTCCAACTCGCTGATAATCATGCCATGGCCGATCACAGTGGAATGATAATCCACAACAGCGCGGCGCAGACCAACGATCTGGTCACGCGTATGCTTATGCTCGGCATCGTTTTGAGCCTGCATGGTCACTAAATCTGACGCAACATCGGCGCGCAGAGACTTCATCTCTGAGCGGACATTGGTAAATTCTTGTCTTGTCTCGTCACGGAACGCGGCCATTTCACTGCGGATACCGCGCAGCAACTCAAGCACAATATGTTCAGGTTCGCTCATTTCAGGTCCTTCAAGCTCTGTTCAAGCCGGCACCACAGAAAATTATAAGGCAAAATCAGTCATGCCACCCTCATGATTTAACGCCGTGGTGAAAACAGCCGGCTCACCAGCCAGACCGGCACAACCACCACCGCCCCCGCCAGAATATAATGCCCGGCCTCGCGCAGGGCATCAAAACCCATATCCCAGACATGCAGCATAATACGCTGGCTGATCTGCACCAGCTCCAGCGGGCGCAGGTCAAACCACACCATAACGAAGCCCACAATCAGAGACGCAACGCATAAACGCAACAGAACCAAGACAGGCTGTCCCTCGAACAAACGCCTCAACACATCATTCTCCGTCACAAGGAATGCCGCCACGACACCGCTGCGGCCTCCGGCGCTCCTGCCAGTTTAGCTCATGGTTTCGGACTGTTCGAGCTCAATTTTCGAGGCGATGATCACCGCCTGTGTGCGGCTTTCCACACCCAGCTTCTGAAGAATGGCCGAGACATGGGCCTTGACGGTGGCTTCCGAAACGCTCAGCTCATAAGCAATCTGCTTGTTGAGCAGGCCTTCGGACAGCATCATCAGCACGCGCACCTGCTGCGGGGTGAGGCTGGCCATACGGCGGATAATGTCGGAGGTGTCCTTGTCCATAGGCGAGGCCAGATCCACATCCTGCGGGGTCCATGAACCGCCATCCAGAACCTGACGGATAGCCTGACGCATCAGCTCGACATCCAGTGTTTTAGGAATAAAACCCGCGGCACCAAAATCAATGCAGCGGCGAATCACGCCGCGATCCTGATTGCCGGACACCACAATCACCGGCACGCCGGGATATTGCGCCCGCAGATAGATCAAGCCGGAAAACCCGCGCACGCCGGGCATGTTGAGGTCCAGCAGCACCAGATCCGTATCCGAATGGGCGGCAAGATGGGCACTGGCTGCATTGAGATCCCCCGCCTCGAATATTTCGATATTCGGGCCTATCGGCGTGACAGCCTGCCGTAATGCCCCGCGAAACAGCGGGTGATCATCCGCAATCAGAATGCGGGTGGGAGCCTGCGACATTATTTGTTCTCCCTGATGTTTTATTTGATTTATAGAAACAACATAACCTAACGAAAGAGCGACGCAACAGGCGGATGGAACATACGAATATGGAGAATAATGTTTGTCTCAGCCTTTCAGCGCGTTCATAGTTGGGTGATCCTTATTTAACAGGATGAAACCAAACAAAAGCAATGGCTTTGACATAATTTTCATGACAATTTCGCCTGATTATACAACAGAACCGCATCAAAGCCCGCTTGCCAGCCTGACTCTGGCCGGTTTTGTATTTATGACCGGCTTTGCGACAGTGCTGGAACGTTTCGGCATCGGCGGCAGAGTGATTCTCCATGCTGAACTGGCACTAGTGCTGACAGCCCTGTGTGCTATGGCGTGGTTCTGCCGCACGATGGTGCTGAAACGTTTTTTCATCCCCTTTACCACCATAGGCAGGGTGCAGCGCATCGCCGCCGCCCTCACCTGGCTGCTGGGCGCAGGGCTGATGAGCGGCACAATGCTGTTTGCGCCCATTGGCATCCTGCTTCTCATCGGGCCCGGCCTGTTCACCGGCGCAGATTTTTCACTGCGGCAAAGTCTGAGCCACCGCTTTCCGGCTCTGGCCACCCGCATGGTCATCACTCTGGTGATTGTGGTCTCGGCGCTGGCACTGTCGGCAAGCGGATTTGAGGCTTGTGCGGATGTTCTGAGTGGCGGCTTCGAGATTTCCCATTCCAGCGCCCGCCTCCTCGTCTTCGGGGGGATTTTACTGCCGCTGCTGGCGGGAGGTTTCAGCGCGGTGCTGATGATCACCGCCTTTGCCCGCAGCCTGACGGTGCTGTCCCTCGGGCTGGCTCTGATCAATTCCGGCATGGCCAAGCCAGAGTTGAAGGATGCAGGATCGTTTTTTGCACCATTCTGGCCACAAAATGTCATTTTGCAGGTGCATGGTCTCCAGACCCTGAATTTTATTCCGCAAAACATCATCGACGGATTGGGGCTCATCTCGGCCTTCATGCTGTGTCTGGCCTTGAGTCTGGCGGCTGTGCAATGCTGCGCGGCCAATCTGACAGAGGGCGTCATACGTCATGACGTCAGCTTTGCCCCGCTGAGCAGTCAGCGGCTGGCGCGCAACCGGCTGGCGCTGATATGTATTCTGTCCCTATGTTGTTTTGCCCCAATGAACCACCATCTGGAACCAGATGCGGGGGTGCAGTTTTCGGCCTGCCTGAGTCTGGCGGGGCTAGGCCCGGTGCTGGCGCTCTCGCTCTGGCCACGGGCAAAATCAGAAGCGGCCTTGCTCACATTTTATGTGATGGGCGCGGCGCTGGGCGGCACATGGATTTATGATCATGATCATGTGGTGCAGACTCATCTGCTTTATGCCATGGTTGGCGGCGGACTGGCGACAGGCCTGATCAGCCTATGGTATGTTCTCTACCGATATCCGCGATTGAACCGGAAAATATCATGAGCAAGCAGTATAACCCATGAGTTTGATGCGCTTTCAAAGCTCAGGCCAGACCAATGCCGACCGCCGTTATGACTATGCCACAGGACTGGCCGAACAGGGCGATTTTGCAGCAGCGGCAGAGCTCTATGCGCAAACCCTTGAACTGGCTCCGGAATGGGCGGCCTGCTGGTTTGCCTATGGCAACATGCTGGAAAAGTTAAAGCGCACAGAGGAGGCCTGCGCCGCCTTTGCCAAGGTCATAGCCCTTATGCCGGAAGACCCCTTCGGCGCCGCGATGCACCTTTATAAGCTCGGCAAAACCGACAGTGTCAATCCTGCGGCCTATGTGACGGGACTTTTTGATCAATATGCCCCCCGCTTTGATGCCCATCTCGTCAAAGCCCTGCATTATCGCGGGCCGGAGCTGCTCTACAGCGCGCTGGAGCAGGCGGGCGGCTTTGCCCGCACATTCACCCGCTTTATCGATCTGGGCTGCGGCACCGGCCTGATGGCCAAAGCCTTAAAGGGTCAGTATGAGAGCGCCTGCGGTGTTGACCTGTCACCACAAATGATTCAGGAGGCGCGCAAATCCGGCCTGTACACAGAACTTCACACCGGAGACCTTCTCGATTTTCTGGCCAATCAGCGCGCAGACTCTGCCGATCTGATTCTGGCCGCGGATGTTTTTGTATATTGCGGTGATTTGTCCGATATTTTTGCGCAAGTCCGGCGCGTTCTGAACCTTGGCGGTTATTTTGGCTTTTCCGTGCAACTGCCGGATGCAACAGCCAAGCCCACAGGTTTTCTTCTGGGAGACGATTACCGTTTTGCCCATTCCGAGGCTTATATATCTAACCTGAGCCAGAATCACGGCTTTACCCCGCGCATCATCACGCATCAGTCTATCCGCAAGGACAGGGGCGTGGATGTTCCCGGTCTGGTGGTTATGCTGGGTGCCGACCGCTGATTCCGTTTAGAGGAATTTGCCGGTGGGCATGATATTCGCACTGGTGTTGATGGATTTGGGCACATAGGTCTCCCAGCCACCGGCAGGGGTCATCACGTCCACCGCCGCAGGATCAGCCACCCGGCTGTGAAAACTGCTGACGCTGGCGCGGGCCGATTGCAGGCTTGCGGCATCAAGTCTGGCCGCCACATCATCACGCTTATGGGCTGCATCATCATCACCCTGCGCCGCCGCAAGAGCAAACCAGATGTAGGACTGTGTCAAATTCTGCGCGACACCAATGCCCCGGGCATAGAGCACAGCCAGATTGTACTGACTGTCCCGAATGCCATATTCAGAGGCCTGACGGAACCAGTTTACGGCATTGGGATAATCCGATGACCCATTCACCCCTTCCGCCGTCAGCACGGCCAGATTGTGCATGGCCCGGGGATTGCCGCTTTTGGCCGCCAGTTCATAATAGGTCTTGGCTTTTGCCAGATCACGGGTCACGCCCAGACCTTTCTCATAAAAAGCACCAAGCCGGTATTGCGCCGGCGCCAATCCCTGACTGGCGGCCTTTTCAAACCATAAGGCCGCTGTTTTGAAGTCACGCAACTCGCCGCGCCCATCCAGATAGCGCATCCCCATTTCATATTGAGCCGCCGCATTGCCAGCCTGCGCCGCAGCCATCAGGCCGGAGGGCATGGTTTCAAGTTTCGGCTGGGCGGTTATATTGGCCTGCAAGGGAAAAGACGGCTGCGAGACCGCGCCAACTTTCCCCGGAACATCCGCAAGGCCGGACGCCCCCTCAGGCCGCGTCATTGTAAAGCCGCGGGAATTGAGCGCCATCACGCCTTTGACAAACCGCGAGGGTGAGGCGGACATATCATTGAGCGAGGACGGCCCCGGCGGCAATCCCTTGACGGCAGGGGCCGGAGGGGCCTCAGGCGGCGCGAGAGATGAGGCTGCGGGCGGCTGTGCCGGTTTATTGTCCGGCACCGCTGGCGCTTCGGCTGGCATATCGGGGGCTTTGGTTTCAGGCGGCGGATTCGCGGCAGGCGAAATCATCCGCACGGCGGGCATCGCGTCCGGTGTGGCCGGTTTGGCGGTGGAATCACCCATTGTTTTGGCCGGAGCCGGATTGGACTGCGGCGCCGCTGTCACAGTTACAGGCGGCGGAACGGCCCGGTCTGCCTCATTCACGCTGATATTGCGTGCCAGTTGCATACCCAACACAGCCATCATCACCGCAGCCAGCCCCAGCAGCAGAGGCCGTTTGCGGCTTTCCGCGAAAGCGCGGGCGCGCTCCAGCAGACTGGCCGGAGTGATGCGGTTCAGCGGCATGTCCAGATTGTCGGACATGCTGTCAAAATCATCCTGCGTGGACTGCGCGGCTGTTTGCACCGCACGGCGTGCGGCGGCAATGAAAGCCGCTTTGGTGGAATGCGCATTTTGCGCGGGGGCCTCGTCGTCCCTGGCCGGAAAATGCAAGGCCTCATCGGGCTCAACACCCGGAACCGAACTGCCATGCGTGGCGCGGGCACCGGCGCGCGGCTCCAGCAGGACATCCTCCTCCAGACTATCGGCGGGTGCCGTCGCACGCCCTGCAGTGAAGGCCTGCGCCCGCGGCATAGCAGGTGCCACCACAGGCTTGGGACGTGGCACTTGAGCGGCAGGCACGGCACCGGGATGGTCTTTCACCTCGGCCAGATCCTGCTCGATGAGCACCAGCCGGTCCGTCAGCTTCGCCAGAACCTCATGCACGGCGGCCAGAGTGGCCTGAGCGCGCTGATCAACAGCATCCTGCGACTGCTGCATCTCCTGAAGCGAACGGGATAATTGCTCAACCTGCGGCAGGGCGGCAGACTGGGGCAGATGTTCCAAAATCTGGCGGGTTGAGTCCCGCACCGCCTTCTGGGCCGCCCGTTCGGCCGCCTCAACCGCAATCTGACGGGTTGAGTCCAGCTCGCTGAACAGGTTTTTCATGGACTGTTCAAGCGAGGTCAAAACCGACAGGCTCGATTGTGAACGATCCATTTGCGACAAAATCGCACTCATCTGCTGCTGAAGGGCGGCAAAGGCCTGTGCGTCGGCTGCGGGCTGGCTCGCCTCATTCATCTTGGTTTCAAGATTGCGCGCCATGCGCTCAAGCGAGGCGGAACCGGCTGTACGCGTGCCTGCCGACTCCGGCAGAGCCTTCGGACGCCCGAGCATCTGATCAATCTTGCCGGACAGTTCCTCGATACGGCGCTCCAGCGACTCCACATTGCCGCTGGCCAGCTTGCGCTCAACCTGATGGCGGATCTCATTGATGGTGCGTATGATTTCGTCCGAGCTGAATTGCTCCGGAACCAGCGCAATATTTTCGATTTTTTCGGTCAGATACCCGATACGATGTTCAATGGCATCAAAAGCATCCGGCCTGCTGGCCATCTGCTGCACCATATTGTAAATTTTTTGCGATTGCTGCTGCAAGGCCGCAAAAGCAGCCGGATCATGGCTGCCGGTTTCAAGAACCGCAACCTTCTGCGACAGGTCGTAAATCTGCCGTTCAATGGCCTTCAGCCCGTCATGCGGCGCCAGACCCTTCATAGACTCGCGCAGCTCAACCACAAGGTCAGCAACGGGACTGAGCACCGTGCGCGCCAAGGCCTCATCCTTGGTGCTGCTCATTTTTTGCAACAGATGTGTGAGGCGCCCTTCAAGGTCTTCAATGCTGCGCTTGGGCGCAAGATCGGCCACAATCTGCGCCATTTTGACCAGATCCTGCCGCAATATAGCTATTTCAGAATTGGGCTGCGGGTTGCGCATTGCGGCCATTTCGGTGGCCAGTCTCGAAATCTCATCATGCAACTGTTCAAGCGAGGCGGCAAACAGCGAAGCGGGGCGCGAACCCGTTTCCGCTGTCTGGCGATTGCGCGGCATGGGCGGTGCGGACTGCGCCGGACTGTCCCGCTCCGGCATATTTGCGGGACGGTTACGCGCGTCAAGGCTTGTTTTCAACGCCTGAATTTGCGATTCAAGCGTCGAAAAAATGGCATCCCGGCCAGATAGGGCATCATAATCAACACGATCAGCCTGATGGAGAGACCGTACAGAGGCATTTTGTCTGCGCTCGCGCGGGGCGGCCTGCTGCGCCATTCTGGCTTCGAGCCGCGCCAGCGCCTGTGCCAATACGCTTTCATCATTGGCGCTGGTGCTGGTGCTGAAGTCCCGCACCGCACCGGCACTGCGCTCGGTTCTGGCCAGACGCTGCTCAATCGTATCCAGCTGGTCAATCACGCGGCTCAGCACATGCGTGTCCGACACGCCCGCGCGGTAGGGGCTGGTGCGCGCAGGGTAAGGTGTCCGGCTGCCTGCCTCCAAATCAGCCCGCTGCGCCCGCAAAGCGGAGTGACGTGATTCGTGCGAATCACCCCGCGGTCGACGTAATTTCAGGCGCGTGAGCCGCTCGACAACAGCGTCAAGGCGCTCATCCTCGTCAAGGTCATATTCATGAACCCCAAGCTCATCGGCCTTATCTGCCACAACGGTTTCAATCCACTCACGGACAGAAAGGCCTGCCCGGCGTGCCGCCACCTGGGCGGCCTCAGACGCTCCAAATTCCAAATTTTGGAATTTACCGGGATGACTTTTGCTCATTTTTCCACCTGATAGGCGATTTTGTCCGATTTTTCGCGTGAACTCAGCCCGAATCAGACACCTGACTCCAAGAATCAGACCTCATCCGAATTGTCAGAACACGCCAACCTTCTACGTATATGGTAAACATTGCGTTAAATGTCTTCGGCCTCATTCATCAGACATAGATCGTGATACAACCTGTAAATTTATTTTTACAACCTTTGATTGCAATTTCCGGTAAGTGATGTAAGTTGCACTCGTACTTAATGCACGTATTAAGTGCATTTCGGCTTTTCGATCTGGTCGTGCGCAGAAAGAAAGGCAAAACCTTTAAATTTCAGGAGTGTCCGCCTATGTCGCATCACAACAACAGCTCTTTAAACGTTCAGGAAAAATATACCGATGGCGAAAAAAATTATTTCACAATCGGTGATTTGGCCCGTGAATTTGGCGTGACTTTGCGCACCTTGCGCTTCTATGAGGACCGCGGCCTGCTGAGTCCGCTGCGTGAGGGCATGTTGCGCCTTTACGATGGCCGTGACCGCACCCGTTTGCAGATCATCCTCAAGGGCAAGCAGCTTGGCTTCACCCTGTCCGAAATCCGCGACATGGTCGGCTCCTCTGTCTATGTGGACAATGCGCCTCCCAAACTGGAACTGACGCAGGAACAAATCGCAACGCAGATCAGCTATCTGGATAACCAGAGGATCGAGATTGAAGCGGCGCTGGCCGAGCTGCGCGAACAGCAAATAACTGGCTGAGTCTGTGCCCGGCATAGATCCGGTGACGGCTGAATCCGTCCCGGATCTTATGTTTGCCCGTAAGACCATGCATGGTTTTCAGCCAGACAAAGGGTTTGGCAATCAGGTCATAAATCGACCACCAGGCCGCAACCGAAACAAGAATAAAATACAGCGGCAGCAGAGGCAGGAACAGCCAGCCCATCAGAGGCCCGCGCCGCAGAACCCCCAGAAATCCCGTCCAGTAAATCGACACAAGCCCCAGAGCGCTCACCGCCATCGAAAAACTCAATGCCGGATTGGCCTGCAAATGCGCAAGGCTCATATCGGGATCAAAACACAGCATATAAAGCAAAAACAATGTTGAGGCCGGTGCTGTCAGCACGGTGATCAATGTGCCGGCCACATTCAGAATAATATCAAGAACCGACAGGCCATTGGCCCCGGCGGCAAGCGTGCGCAAGGCCCTTGTATGAACGATCAGCGTCTGCATCCAGCCCTTCACCCAGCGCCGCCTCTGCCCCATCCAGGCGGAAAGCCCTATAGGGGCCTCCTCCCATGTAGTGGAATCAATCATCTGCGAGCGATAGCCGGAGCGGATCAGCCTTATGCCCAGATCCGCATCCTCCGTCACATTCCAGGCATCCCATCCGCCCACCTGCCGCAAAATCTCGGTGCGGAAATGATTGGATGTGCCCCCCAGCGGAAAGCCAAGGCCAAGATCGGAAAGACCGGCATTGAGCACATCAAACAAACCGGCATATTCAATAGCAAAAAACCGTGTCAGCAGCGAATCACGGCTGTTTTCAACCGCAAGTCTGGCCTGCACACAGGCCAGCGGCCTTGAGGACGATGCCTGTCCGGTCTGAGCACCGGAGGCCGCAAAGGCGGCCACCACCTTTTGTAACTGGTCCGGATCTGGCACATCCTCCGCGTCATAAACACATAAGAACTCTCCCCGCACGAAAGGCAGCGCCACATTCAGCGCGCGCGGCTTGGTGCGCGGCAGGCCCGGCGGCGCAATGATAATCTGGCATGTGGCCCCCGGCGCGCAGTGCAGCAAGGCAGCATGTGTTTCGGGATCGTCCTGTTCAAGTACAAACAGAATATCCAGCTTGGCGCGCGGATAGTCCAGCGCCATCAGCGCCTGCAACAACCCGGGAACCACATCGGCTTCCCTATAAAGTGCAACAATGACTGTGTAACGCGGCAGGGCAAATTCCGGCACAAGCGCCGGGCTTTTTTGAAGGTGCGGCGCTGCACTCGCCCATGTCGCCATGAGTCTGTGACTGATAAAAGCCGCGGTCAGAGCATTGCAGATCAAGCCGGCCACGCTGAGAGTCACAGCAAAATTCTGCACTCCGGCAAAGGCCAGAACCGTCAGAACCATGCATAAAACCACATATTGGGCTGTATTCATGCCGTCGCGGGCTGATAAGCTGGCATTTTTGCGCCAAAGGCCGAATGAGGCCTCCTCCTTGATAAATTCCGAAGCCTGCGCAAGCACAAGCTGGCGCAGATGACTGGGCGTGGTAATGACAAAATCAGCGCGCCGCGCTGATGTATTCTGGAGCAAAAACCGCAGATTTGCGGCTGCGGGCGCAATAATATAACGGCTTTTGGCGCCTTCATCACGGATTTGAGCAATTCCGGACGCAATCGCCCCCTGCACATTGCGCCTTTGGCTCAAGCGGACCTCATAATCAATAAAAGGGCGGCGCAATATACGGGCCACCATTTTATAAAATTCATCCGCTGTCACATAGCCTTCGGCCAGAGCCAATTCGTCCAGTCCCACACCCTGCGCCTGCGCCAGCTCAAATGCGGCAAATAGATCATCCAGCGACAGGCCGCACCGCACCAGAACGGCCATTTCAACCGGCAAATGCTGAACGCTGGGCAGCGGCGGGGCGGCGTTGGACAGGGACAGCGCCAGCCTCTCTGCTCCGGATGATGCTCCGCGGGAGGTGATGCCCTGTGAACTGCCGCCTTTATTTTCCATCAGATCAGAATTCATGATATAGGATGAGATATGAGCGCTTGCACCGGTGCACAGGTATCAGCCACTGGCAGCAGATCATTAAAACCAGATAAAAATTAAAATTTAATACTCATGTTTTTACGGATATTCGATCTCTATGCGCAAAAACACATTCAATATTATTCGCTTGGCGGCATATATGGTTTTTTTATATGCTCCGCTTGCCCAAGCACAAACATCTATTGAAACACCGCTGCTGTTCGATCCCCATTTGCTGAATGAACTGTCTGACAGCAGCGAGATCCGGCAGATCCGCTTTCTGACGGAAAGCGATTATCCCCCGTTTCAGTTCATGCGGTCAGACGGCGTGCTTGCAGGGTTCAACATTGATCTCGCCCGTGCCATTTGCGCACAGATCAGGGCCAGTTGCACCATTCAGGCCTGGCGGTGGGACAAGCTCAACGAGGCGCTGGCCAATGGTGCGGGCGATGCCATTATTGCCTCACAAAAACCGACAGACGCCACCCGGGTGAGCCAGATATTTTCTGCGCCCTATTATCTGACACCGGCCCGTTTTGCGACCCTGAAAAGCAGCACACTCACAGTGGACACACCCCAGGCTCTCAAGGGAAAAACCATAGGCGTGGTTGCGCATTCAGCGCATGAGGCCTATCTGCAACAGGCCTTTCCGGCAGCTATAAGCACAGGCTTTGCCTCATTGGCCGAGGCGCAACAAGCCTTGCTCGCCTCACAGATTGATGCGATCTTTGCCGATGGGCCAAGTCTGGCGATCTGGCTGGCTGCGGGGCAGGCCGAGTGCTGCACTTTGCGTGGCGAGGCCTTTTACGACAGTTATTTTTTTGGTGAAGGGGCCCGTATTGCCTTAAGGCCTGATGACACGGGCCTGCGTGCGGCCATCAATGCCGCCCTCAAAAAGCTGGACGCCGACGGCACTCTGGCTGAACTCACCGGCAAATATTTCCCTGTGAATTTTTATTAGCGGACAGCGCCATCAGATCGTTTTGCCTGTTCGAATCCGACACAGAACCGGCGCTGTCAAAGACTCTGCGCCCCGCCATGCTCAACCAGCAATTTCATGATCGAGGCGCGCAATTCGGGAATTTGCGCCCCCGTTTCGGAAGATGTGAACAAAACTTCAGGAAAGGCGGCGGGCCGTTTGCGCAATGCGGCCAATGTTGCCGCGATCATAGGTTCCTGATCGGCCAGTTTGATGTCATCGCGCTTGGTCAAAATCACCTGATAGGACACGGCAGAGGCGTCGAGCATGTCCAGCATTTCGACATCATTATCTTTGATCCCGCGGCGGCCATCAATCAGCACGAACACCCGCAACAGGCTGGCACGCCCGCGCAGATAATCTTTCAGCATCTTGTTCCAGTTAGCGACTTTGGTTTTTTCAACCGCCGCATAGCCATAACCGGGCATATCGACAAAGCGCAAACGGATGTCGTCGGGATTTGGCCCCATGGCAAAAAAATTGAGCTGCTGCGTGCGCCCCGGCGTATTGGAGGTGCGCGCCAGCGTATTGCGGCCCGTCAAGGCATTGATCAGCGAGGATTTGCCCACATTGGAGCGCCCGGCAAAAGCGATTTCCGGCGGCCCCAGCGGCGGCAGATCATCAGATTTTGCTGCCGCCCAGATAAAATCCACCGGGCCGGAAAACAGCTTGCGCCCGGCCTCGATAAAATCCGGCCCCTGCGCGGCATTATGTTCATTCATTACCCGGCCTTTTTGACAAAAAGACCACGCAGATTGTCGAACAGCTCAATCTTCACGCCCGCCCGTTTCATAATGAAACTCTGCTGGAGAATCGAAAGAATATTGCTCCAGGTCCAGTAAATCACCAAACCGGCAGGCATTGTGCCCAGCATGAAGGTGAAAATAATCGGCATATAGGTGAACATCTGCTTCTGAACTGGATCGGCAGGCTCCGGATTCATCTTCATTTGCAGGAACATGGTCACACCCATGATCAGCGGCCAGATGCCAATATGCAGAAAGGGCGGCAGGAAGGTCGGGTCAAACGGCAGAAGTCCGAACAGATTGATCACATGCGTCGGATCCGGCACCGACAGGTCTTTGATCCAGCCAAAGAACGGCGCCTGACGCATCTCAATCGTGACCAGAATCACCTTATACAGCGCAAAAAAGATCGGAATCTGGATCAGCATCGGCAGACAGCCGGAAACCGGATTGATCTTCTCTTTCTTGTAAAGTTCCATCAGGGCTTGCTGCTGCTTCTGCTTATCGTCAGCAAAACGCTCCTTGATCTCGTTCATCTGCGGCTGAACCTGCTTCATCTTCGCCATGGACTGATAGGACTTGTTGGCGATGGGGAAAAGCGCGCCGCGCAGCAGAACCGTGACCACCAGAATGGCCAGCCCGAAGTTGCCTATGAATTTATAGATAAAATCAATGAGCTTGAACAAAGGCTTGGTGATGAAATAAAACCAGCCCCAATCAATCATCAGGTCAAAATTCTTGATGCCCAGCGCGTTCTGATAGGTTTCAATCGTATTTGTTTCTTTTGCGCCGGCAAAGAGATGGCTGGTGACATCAGCGGAAGACTTGGGCTCAAGCGTGATGGCCTCGCCCAGCGTATCGGTCTGATAGGTTTTGGCCACATCGCCAAAGGCTGAGAATGTGGCCTTGAATGGCACATTCTGCGAGGGAATCAGCGCGGAGGCCCAATATTTATCGGTAAAGCCCAGCCAGCCTGCCGTCCCCTCCAGCACTTCCTTGCCATTGGTGGCCTTCTCGATTTTGGAATAGGTGATTTCCTGAATACGCGAATCACCGACAATGCCCAGAAGCCCCTCATGCAATGCGCCGAAACCCGCCAATTTGGGAATATTGCGCCGCGCAATCAGCGTATAGGGATAAAGCGTCACCGGTTCTGTGCCCGTATTGGCCACAGTGTCCTTCACGGCAAACATATAATTCGCGTCCACACTGATGGTGCGGGTAAATACCAGCCCCTGACCATTGTCAAAGGTCAGTGTCACAGGGCTTTGCGGTGTGAGCACATCCTTATCCGCCGCCCATTCGGTCTGGGCATTGGGCAGCGCGACTTTTGTGCCCGCCGCGCCGACAAAGCCAAACTCAGCATAATAGGGGTTGGGCGCGCCCGCAGGCTCGAACAGCACAATATTCGGCGACTTCGGATCAGTGGTTTCACGATAATTGACCAGAGATATATCGTCGATACGCGCGCCCTTGAGCGCGATGGAGCCGGTAAGGCGCGGGGCGCTCAGCCTGATGCGCGGCGATTTGGCCAGCGCCTCCTCGCGGGTGAGAGCAACATCGACAGGGGCAGCGCCAGCAGGAGCCGCAGCATTGGGCTGGGCTGCCACAGGCACAGAAGATGTGGCCTGCGCAAGGCTGGCGGCCTCTTTCTGTTTCTGCATCTGCGGCACGCCGTAGAAATAATTCCAGCCGAGCAGAACGGCGCTGGACAGGCCGATCGCCAGAAAGAGATTTTTATTGTCCTGATTCATCGCATTTCAGCCTGTTGGGTCTGATGGGGAAAATGTGCCGGAAGCGCGCGGCGGCGAAGTCTGTTGTCCGGCACGGGAGGTTTCGGATTTTCGCGGCTCGTGCACACGGCGTAAGGCGCGCGACACTTCCGCCCCCAGCTCTGCAAAGGGCAAGGACAAAATGGCTCGGCGCGCAACAATGACATAGTCATAGGTGTCTTGGTAAGGCAGGTCGCCGAGGCGCAAAACCTCACGCAGGCGGCGACGCATACGATTTCGCTCAGGCGAATTGCCTGTCTTATTGGTGACGGTAAGGCCAAATCGCGGACCTTTTATGACCGTCTCACACCCATCGCCGGATTGAACGGGGTCGCTGCGGCGACGCAGAGCCTGAAGGGTCAGCGCGGGAAGGTTGACCCGCCGCCCTTTGGCGACGGCAACAAATTCGGCACGCTGCTTGAGGCGCACGGGAGGGTTGCTCCCGCTCATGAAAATTTAAGCCGAGAGACGCTTGCGGCCACGGGCGCGGCGGGCGGCAATCACCTTGCGGCCGCCAACAGTGGCCATGCGGGCACGAAAACCATGACGGCGCGCGCGGACGATTTTACTAGGTTGATAAGTCCGTTTCACGGGTCACACTCCAGAGTTTGCATTTGAAGCGCCACATAGCATTTTAACATTCTGCTGCATAGCCCGCGGGCTGCTTTTGGCAACAAAAATCTCAACACCGGTGTGACGCGGATTGAAAAACTTGACCGCATATAGGGCGAAGCGGGCGCATAAGTCAATGTCCAATCCGGCGGGAATGCGGGTCTTGACCGTTCTTTTTCGACAGCATGGCGGCTTTATGCTGTGCGGCCCATGCAAATCCTTGACAAGTGCCACACAGAATAACAAACCTCAGATATAAATATAAGGGGACACACCGCTCATGACCCATGCTTTAGAGACCATTATCAACGCCGCTTTTGAAGACCGCGCCAACATCACCCCGAAAACAACGGGCGAAGTGCGCGATGCGGTCAATACCGCCCTGCATATGCTCGACACCGGCCATCGCCGCGTGGCCGAAAAAGTGCCCGGCAAAACCGGTGTTGAGGGCTGGAAGGTCAATCAATGGCTGAAAAAAGCCGTGCTTCTCTCCTTCCGTCTCAATGATATGGAGCTGATTTCAGGCGGGCCGGGCGGCTCAAGCTGGTGGGACAAGGTGCCCTCGAAATTTGACGGCTGGGGTGTGAAAGAGCATCAGGCGGCAGGCTTTCGCTCTGTGCCCAACTGTGTGGTGCGCCGCTCGGCCTATATTGCGCCGGGCGTGATTCTGATGCCGTCCTTTGTTAATCTCGGCGCTTATGTCGATACGGGCACCATGGTCGATACATGGGTGACGGTGGGCTCCTGCGCGCAGATCGGCAAGAATGTGCATCTTTCGGGCGGCGTGGGCATTGGCGGCGTGCTGGAGCCCTTGCAGGCCAATCCGACCATTATCGAGGATAATTGCTTCATTGGTGCGCGTTCGGAAGTGGTGGAAGGTGTGATTATCGGCGAGGGTTCGGTGCTCTCCATGGGTGTGTTCATATCCGCCTCGACCAAAATCATCGACCGCGCCACCGGCAAGGTTCATGTGGGTTATGTGCCGCCCTATTCGGTGGTGGTGTCCGGCAATCTGCCCGGCAAGCCGCTGCCCAATGGCGAGCCCGGCCCCTCGCTCTATTGTGCGGTGATTGTGAAAACAGTGGATGCGCAAACCCGCTCCAAAACCGCCATCAACGAGCTGCTGCGCGACTGAGAGGCGGTCAAGCCTTTCTCAACGCCAAGCCCAAACGGATAGAGACAGAGGTGCGGCAGCCGCCGGGATGGAGTGTTCATGACCCAAAGTGTTTTTCTGGATGCTCATGGCTTCGCATGTGAAATCTGGCCGCAATTCGGGGCGAATGTTGTGCGCCTCACCCATGTGCATAATGGCAAGACCATACCCCTTCTCTATACTCCGGAGGTGCCAGAGCCGGGGCCAAATCCAAGCTGGTTTGGCCTGTGGCCGATGGTGCCCCTATGCAACCGCGCCTTTGGTGCCAAGCTCGACACGGGCTTCACAATCCATGATCTGCCGATAAACGATCCCGCAGGCACCAATATTCACGGGTTCGGCTGGCAGGCCGCATGGGATGTGGTGGCGCAGAACCATGCGCGTGTGGTGATGGCGCATCGCGCGGTCAATCAGGGCCCCTATTCCTATCTTGCCCGCATGGCGGTGAGCCTTGAGGCAAGCGGCGTCAGTTTTGACCTCTCGCTCACCCATGAGGGAGAGGAGGCACTGCCCTATGGCATGGGGTTTCACCCATGGTTTCCGGCCAATAGCGAGACGCGGGTGCGCCTGCGCGCCGCGGGCGAGGTCTATATGGCAGAGGGTTTCCGGCCGCAGGGGCATGGCCGCTTGCGGGATCTGCATGATTTCAGCCGTGGCCGCCCCGCACGCGAATGGAGCGAGCGGGCCATCAACTTCACCCATTGGGACGGCGTGGCCCATATTGACTGGCCGGACCGCAATATAAGCCTGACCGTTCGCGCCAGCCCCAATCTGTGCCATCCTGTGCTCTGGTCGCCGGAAAAAGCCGATTTCGTCTGTTTCGAGCCGCAGTCCCATGCTGTCGGCGCGCAAACGGAAGGGCTGATCCGCGCGATTGCGCCGCTGCACATGCTGAATCCGGGCGAAACCATGGTGGGGTCCTTGCGCCTCAGCCTGTCGGATTTTACATTCTGATCGCATGGGGCCTGTGCCGGAGGCGTGAGGGCTTTTCTTGCGGCGCTCCACCGCCTATATCAAAGCCATGAACACGCCTGACCCTTCTTCCGCCCCACTCATGGGCAAGGCCGCCCTGATCGGCTTTGGCCTTCTGTTTTGTGCCGCTTTAATTCTGTGGGCAGGGTTTGGATCACTGATTTTTATTGACCTTGTCAGTGTCATCCGCAGTTGTTTTTGACTATGATCGCAACACTGTTCAGCCGGATATGAAACCTTCAGCCGCGCAAGGAACAGCAAGGCCCCAACTGAAACGGATGTGCTCATGCGCCGCCTTCTGCCTCTGACCCTGATATTGACCGGCTGCCTTGCGGTTGTGGCGGCCAGCCTGTGGGTGATGCAACCCCAGAGCAGCGGACGAACATCGGCCATCGGCGGCCCATTTTCGCTGATTGACCAGAATGGCCATGTTTTTAATCAGGACGCCTTCAAAAACAAGGTGGCCATTGTGTTTTTCGGCTATACGCATTGTCCTGATGTGTGCCCGACCACGCTGTATGACCTCACGCAGGTTCTGGCCAAACTGCCGCAGGACGCACCTCTGACCGCCGCTTTTGTAACCGTGGACCCCGAACGCGACACGCCGGAGGTGCTGAAGGATTATCTCTCCGCTTTTGATCCGCGCATCAGCGGCCTTTCCGGCCCACGGGAGCAGGTTGAGGCCATGACCAAAGCCTATCGTGTCTATGCCAAAAAAGTGCCCGGCCGCCGCGCGGATGATTACACCTATGACCACACCGCGCTTGTCTATGTGATGGATCGCAACGGAAATTTTTCCGAGGCGCTGAATCTGTCCCGCCCCCCCGAGGAAACGGCAAAGGAACTGCGTTCCTTGCTTTAAGCGCATACCAAAAACATATACCCGGTCAGGCCATGAATATATAGTCATGGTCATCCTGAAATCCGGCGCTGTCAGCACAGATGATTGTGTCACTTTGTCTATTGCAGCGCAATATTTCTGATGTACAAAAGACCAGCAGGCCTCATGGAGAGTTCAATGGGAAAAGTCTATGCAAGCGCAGCGCTGGCGCTGGAGGGGTTGGTCAAGGACGGCATGGTCATCATGTCGGGTGGGTTCGGCTTATGCGGCATTCCGGAAAGCCTGATTGATGCCCTGCGCGACACGGGCGCGAAAGGGCTGACGGTCATTTCCAACAATGCCGGTGTCGATGGTATCAGCCTTGGCCGCCTGCTGGAAACCCGCCAGATCAAAAAAATGATTTCGTCCTATGTCGGGGAAAACAAACTGTTTGCCCAGCTTTATCTGGGCGGCGATCTGGAGCTGGAATTCAACCCGCAGGGCACACTCTCTGAGCGCATCCGCGCGGGCGGTGCCGGTATTCCGGGCTTTTACACCAAGGTGGGCGTCGGCACAGTGGTGGCCGAGGGTAAGCCGACCCGCGAGTTCAATGGCGAAACCTATATTATGGAAACCGGTCTGGTGGCTGATATCTCCATTGTTCATGCGTGGAAGGGCGACACCGAGGGCAATCTCGTCTATCGCAAAACCGCCCGCAATTTTAACCCGATGATGGCCACGGCGGGCAAGATCACCATTGCCGAGGTGGAGCATCTGG